>TARA_R110000823_G_scaffold22143_2_pt1 | contig 84187 bp, 72 predicted proteins | sample TARA_R110000823 | Tara Oceans TARA_R110000823 (sample SAMEA4397722) | marine metagenome | biome: Polar Biome; feature: [DCM] deep chlorophyll maximum layer (ENVO:01000326); material: water (ENVO:00002006), including particulate matter (ENVO:01000060) such as... | depth 20 m | reverse complement strand
ATCGCTTGCTGCCGGGGTTTACGTTGTTCAGATTATTGGTGACAATGCAAGCACTGTGAAGCGCTTGATAAAAGAGTAATCACCAAATAACCAACCAAAAAGGAAACCCCTTCAGCTTTTGCTGAGGGGGTTTTTGATTATAGCTATTTCACTGTATACATCTTACCAATTATGTATCTTTACGTTTCTTATTAAAAATCAATAAAATGAAAAAAGCAATTCCTTTATTTGCGTTAGCCCTTATGATTGTGGCTTGTAACAATTCCAAAGAAAAAGAAAACCCGAATCAAACTGAAGAACAAATGAATGAGATTGAAAATCCATTACTTTCAGAAAGTACCTTGCCCTATGGTGCACCTGATTTTTCCAAAATAAAGGATGAACATTTTAAGCCGGCAATGCTGGAAGGAATAGAACAACAAAAGAAAGCCGTAGAAGCTATTGCCAATTCGGAAGATGAACCCACTTTTGAGAATACCGTTATTGCCCTTGAGAAAAGTGGTGAATTATTGAATAGATCTTCACAAATATTTTATGCACTTGCAGGTGCAAATACCAATGAAGCCCTGCAGGCGATAGAGGAAGAAATGGCTCCGAAATTTGCTGCCCAAAATGATATGATTTATTTGAACGATAAACTGTTCAAGCATTTTAAAACTCTTCACGATAAAAAAGAAACGCTAAATCTAGATGCTGAATCTTTAAAACTTTTGGAAGAATATTATGAGGATTTTGAAATAGCGGGCGCTAATCTTTCTTCGGAAGATAAAGAAAAGCTTAAGCAATACAATGAAAAGATTGCTACACTAACTACTAAATTTGGAAAAACCCTTTTGGATGCCAACAATGACGGAGCAGTTAACTTTACCAATAAAGAAGATTTGGCAGGTGTGAATGAAGACTTTTTGAAATCAAAAGAGAACAAAGATGGCGAGGGCTGGACAATTCCACTACAAAATACTACCCAGCAACCGTTATTGCAATCAATGGAAAATAGAGATAGTCGTGAAAGACTCTTTAAGGCTGCGTGGCATAGGGCAGATCAGGGAGCAAATAATACTAGCGAAATTATAAAAGAGCTAGTGGAAGTGCGTGCACAAAAAGCAAAACTTCTCGGCTTTAACAATTATGCCGAGTGGAGTCTTCAAAAAACCATGGCGAAAACCCCTGAGAAAGTAAATGAATTTTTTAGTGGTCTTATCGCAGCGGCTACATCAAAAGCACAAGCTGAGGCTGGTGAAATTCAAAAAATGATTAAAGCAAAAGGACAAAATTTCACTTTAGAACCTTGGGACTGGAATTATTATGCAGAAATGGTTCGAAAGGAAAAATATGATTTGGACGAAAACCAGATAAAACCCTATTTTGAAATTAATAATGTATTGGAAAAGGGCGTTTTTTATGCAGCACAAAAACTATACGGCATTACATATAAACCTAGAACCGATATACCCACATATCATGAAGATGTAAAAGTCTATGAACTTTTTGAGGAAAATGGGGAGCCATTGGGACTTTTTTATACAGATTATTTTGCGCGCCCAAGCAAGAGTGGTGGCGCTTGGATGGATAATTTTGTAACGCAATCCAAACTGTACAACAAAAAACCCGTTATATATAATGTTTGCAATTACCCAAAACCCGCAAATGGCGAACCTGCCTTGTTGACCTATGATGAAGTTGAAACCATGTTCCATGAGTTCGGGCATGCGCTGCATGGGTTTTTTGCAGACCAGCAGTATCCATCGCTTTCCGGTACTTCGGTGGCTCGCGATTTTGTGGAGTTTCCTTCCCAGTTCAATGAAAACTGGGCGCTTTATCCAGAAATTCTTAAGAACTACGCACTTCATTATAAAACGGGAGAGCCCATTCCACAAGCTTTGATCGATAAAATCAAAAATTCGGGAACTTTTAATCAAGGCTATAGCTTGACCGAAAACTTGGCTGCATCAAATCTGGATATGCAGTGGCATACCATTTCTTCCGATAAAAAAATAGACGATGTAAACGCTTTTGAAAAAGAGGCCTTGCACAACACCAAACTCGATGTGGTACACGCGGTGCCTCCCAGATATCGCTCCACCTATTTCTCACATATTTTTGCGGGAGGATATGCTGCGGGCTATTATTCCTATTCGTGGACAGAAATGTTACATCACGATGCCTACAATTGGTTTGAGACCCATGGAGGTTTGACCCGTGAAAATGGACAGCGCTTCCGTGATATGGTATTGTCTAGAGGAAATACGATGAATCTTGAGGAAATGTACAAGAATTGGCGCGGTAGTGATCCAAAAATTGCGCCAATGCTAAGAGCAAGAGGATTAAAGTAAAAAGGAATAGCTTATTAAACTGCGAATCCACGAATAGTTTTAAAACTCTTCGTGGATTCGTAGTTAATACAGTGATTTGATGCTTAATTCTTCTTTTTGCTTTTCGACTTTTCTTTCTTAGGATGCACCAACTTCAACTCTTCAATTAAGTTGGTTGCGCCAGCATATTTATCCACTATAAAAAGTACATAACGAATATCAACCATGATGTTGCGGGATAGGGCAGGATCGTAATAATAATCGCTCATGGTTCCTTCCCAAACACGGTCAAAGTTCAAGCCTATAAGGTTTCCATGGGCATCAATGGCGGGACTTCCAGAGTTTCCTCCTGTAGTGTGATTAGTTCCAATGAAGTTAACAGGCATCTTGCCGTTTTCGCCATACTGTCCATAATCTTTTGTTTTGTATAGATCGATTAGCTTTTGGGGCACGTCAAACTCGTAATCACCTGGTACGTATTTCTGCATAACACCTTCAAGATGTGTAACGGGTTCGTAATAAATGGCATCGGCAGGGGAGTAGCCAGCAACTTTTCCATAGGTTACGCGAAGGGTTCTATTAGCATTTGGAAAAATGCGTGCATCTTTCGGACTCAATTCCAGCAAAGCCTTCATATAATCGCGGTGAAGACCGGAGATATTGAGTTCCAGTTCTTCATATTTTGGGGCTACTTTATCAAAATACGCATCGGCCATTTCCTGTGCCACTTTAAAACCTGCATCGTTGTTTAACTTTGCGATAACTGTTTCAGCATCTCCTTCCAATAATTTTTTTAAGGATTCATAATCTACAAATGCAGAATTGCTGTAAACATCTTTGGTTAGCATTGCGGCATTTATATTATTAAAGGAAGAAGGCAAAAACTGGGCAGGTACATTTTTTGCATACAGTGCAATCAAGGCTTCAAAAACCTCTTGGTCCACTTGCTTGCTGTAATCCTTATAATGGCTTTCTGCGCCTGTGATAAGATTGTTTCTTCGGTCTTCAAAAGATTGTGCTCCGCGGTTTTCATACACCTGTTTCAATTGATAGGTTTGGTATGCCATTCGCAGCAATTCTACATTGCGTAACACGGTCTCTAAAAAGTACTCCCTAGCCAAGGCATAAGGCTCGATTTCGGTATAGTATTGTTCAAATTTTGGCAAAAGCTGTCCGTACTCCTGTTGCTTTCCTTTTTTGTTAATTTGTTCGGTAAGTTCGTTTTCTTGTTGTTTTTTAATGCCTACAGCATTGCTTTTCGTTAAACCAAGCGTTTCTCCTTTCCACTTTTTCCAGTAATTGGCAATGCGGGCAAATTTGGAAGCATATTGAATTTTTATCTGCTGGTCTGCGCGCATATATTTATCTTGAATGGCCAAAGCGGCATCGCGAATGGCGATACGGGCGGGGTTTACTGTATTTATAACCTGTTCTATGGCAATGGAAGGTAAATACTCATCCGTAGTGCCGGGATAGCCAAAAACCAAGGTGAAATCGTTTTCTTCCACACCATCTAAGGAAATTGGCAAGAAGTGTTTGGGGGTATAGGGTACATTGTCTTCGGAATATTCCGCCGGACGGTTGTTCTTGTCTGCATATATTCTGAAAAGTGAAAAATCGCCTGTGTGTCGTGGCCAGATCCAGTTGTCGGTATCGCTGCCAAACTTTCCAATGGAAGAGGGCGGAGCGCCCACCAAACGCACATCCTTAAAAGTTTCCACTACAAAGAGCATATACTGGTTGCCCTCATAAAAAGTACGTACACGGTTTTCCTGCCAAGCTTCCTTGGGCGAAGTCTGGACCACGAGAGCGATATTCTCTTCTATCTTTTTTTGCTTATCTGCCTCGCTCATTGCTTCGTTAATACCTTCAAGCACTTGTTCGGTTACGTCTTCAATACGAACCATAAAGCTGGCCGTTACGCCGGGATTGGGAAGTTCATCCTTCAGGCTCATTGCCCAAAATCCATTTTCGAGATAATCATTTTCCAAAGAGGAATGGCTTTGGATCTGCGAATACCCGCAGTGGTGGTTGGTAAGCAGAAGTCCTTGGTTGCTTATAATTTCGGAAGTGCAGCCGCCGTTAAAATGCGGAACGGCATCTTTTAGGCTGGCATTGTTAACGTCATAAATATCCTTAGCGGTCATTTTCATGCCGAGGTTTGTCATTTCGGATGCGTTCATCCCTTCTAAGAGCGAAGGAATCCACATGCCGCCTTGTTGTGCAAAAAGAGGAAAGGATAGAAGAATAAAAAATAGTCGGAAAAGTTTCATTTGAGTGTTTTTTTAATTGTTGCAATATACTAAATAGAAATATTTATGAACGACAAATTAAATATTGATAACGTTTTTGACGGTATGTTATAAAACGGATGAAGTCCGATTTTTTTAAATCGGACTTCATTTAAATTAGTTTTTGATAGTTTAATTAGAGGCCACAGTCATCTAAACAGTATTCAAAATACATAGCCCAGCTATTGCCACCATAAGGTAGACCTGCTGCCCAGCCTGTTTCTGAACCTGTTGGGCCATTTACTTCCGCATGCGCTGCAATACATAGACAGTTTGGTAAATCGGATAAAGGAATACTGTAAGTATAGGTTGTAGTTCCGTTCGGATGGCTTGCCGAGTAAGGGAAATGTCCAATACGTGGATTTCCGGATTTATTGGATGGCCGTTGGGAACAATCTCCTACAAAAAGGTGTGATGCGTTAAGTATCCAGTCCCCTTCCATGCTATAGGTGACCAATAGGTTGTCTCCGTAGATTGCAACCTCTACATTTCCAGAATCGTAATGTTGTCCTGCCATAAGATCGACTTGAATGCAATAACCGTCACTCGTAGGTTCCTCTCTTGAAGCCACAATATCATCTGGTTGATTGATCAAAAGATTATCATTTTCGTTATCCCTAGAGCAACTGGAGATGAAAATTATACCTAAAAAAAGAATGAGTAATTTTGTTTTCATAATTTATTTGTTTAGAGGTTGTTAAGTCAAAGGTAAATAAAAACTATTCATTTAATTTTATTTATTAAAATAATCGATTAAATGTAATCTTTTATCGATAAAACACATTGATTGGTATCTTATATACGAATTAATTGTTAATAAATTAGAAAAATATAGTTTCAAAAGTTATTGAAATTTATTAAGGTGATTTTTTTGTGTTCAATAGAAATAATTTCCAATATTTTTACTTCGGCACCTATATTTATATAGAACAATTTCACCCCTAGTATGTACAGTCAATGCCACCGTTCACACTTTTCTTTGAATGTTTTGCAATTGCTACAATATGCTAAATAGATATTCAGAATGCGTTTGATAATACGTTTTAAAAATATATCGTTATTATGAAGGAAGAACTATATTAGCGTTCTATTACGTTATAATTCTCTTTTTTTATGTCCTGGATTTTCAATGTGGTTTGGATATTAAGCCAGTTTCTTTCTACTACTTTAGTTACTCAAGCTTCCACAATCTTGGCATCTTCTGCTTTAAAGCCGCAGCCACCTACATTGCAATTTAAGTATTGTGATCCTGATGGTGATGGTAAAATTGAGCTGAACCTTGAACAAATATCCCAGGAAGCGCTTAATTATTATGGTTTGGACCCTAACGATTCTGAAGCTATTTTAATCTGTAACAGTGACGGTTCATACGTGAAGCTCAACAATCCTTCCCAAGAGCCTACCTTGGAATATATATGCCAAGTGGTTGGGCCCCTTACCGATATAGCTGTGAATGATGTGGGAGATGTATTTGTAAATACCTTTCTATCTATTTATAAAATGGATGCCACAGATTGTTCCTATAGCTCGGTCTTTCCCGTGATTTATGGTGAAGTTTTAAACTCGCTTTCTTTTGATACTGGCGGAAATATGTACTTTGGTTTTGCAGATCACAGTAAGGTTTATAGATATGATGCCGATGGCTTGACAGATCCCTATGTATGGCATGATTTTGGACAGGGCAATGCGGGTGGCGATTTCGTGATGGTGGATGGCAAGCTTTACATTTCGTGGGACGACGGATCTTTTAATAGACTTTATGAGGTAACGGTAGATGCAAATTACAATTACGTATCGCATATAGATAAAATGGAACTGCCAGAAGGTACCTACGGGTTGGCTAGTGAATTTGGGAGTCTTTACGGCGTAACTATTGACTGGCTCTACAGAATAAGACTAGACACTCATACTTTTGAATCTGTAATTTATAATACCTTCGGAAACGGGGACTGGTACGGAGCAGCTGGACTACACGAAGGAATGATATTCAATGCGGCACTTTTTTCCAGTAGTTCAGATGCCAATAACAATACAAACCCTCTTCCACCACTTTGGACCAATACCCAGAGTGGGCAACAAACTATTTATGTGCGTATAGAAAATGAAACCACTGGGGAGTACGTAATACACCCAGTAATTATTACTGTAAATAATACTCCCCAGCTTACCCAGCCCGAAAATTTAATGCAGTGTAGCGATGATGAAGTGAACACGTTTGATCTGCAACTTGTGGAAGATGAGCTGTTGCAAAACGTTACTGAAAGTGTAGTGGTTAGCTACCATGAACTTCCAGAACACGCCGACTCTGGAACAGACCCACTCCCAGTATTATTTGAAATGGATGTTTCGCAAAAAACTATTTTTGTTAGGGTAAAAAACAGAAATAATGATTGCTATGCCGTAACGAATTTTCAATTAATTGTAAAGTCTTCTCCAGAATTGGCACCTTTGGTCACCAATAGGACAGAGCGTAGCTTGAGCCAATGCTATATAACTCCAAGTGGTAGGGGTTATTTTATGCTTGATGAAATGTATGAACAACTTGTGATGGATGGTAATTCAAATTACATTTTGAAATACTATAGTTCCCTTTCAGATGCCCAAAACGGTTATAATAGAATTCCAAAGTTGTTTTATTCTGACGAGGGTAGTGTGTATGAGATTTTTGTAGCCGTGACCAATGATGATGGATGTACGTCTATTTCAAATTTCTTTTTGGATGGCAACTGCGTAAAATACACTTTGGACTTGGGCAGTATTAATTTTCCCAATTTTTTTACCCCTAACGGAGATGGTATTCACGACTTTTGGAATATTTATGGTGTTTCAGAAAAATTGCAGAAAGAAACAATTGTAACAATTTATGACAGATTCGGTAAAAAAATCTTCGGATTTAAACCATATAACATTATTGGTTGGGACGGAACTTATAATGGAAGGCCTATGCCATCCAGCGATTACTGGTTTGAAATTGCTACACCTATAGGGGCAAGATTTACAGGGCATTTTTCCTTAAGGCGATAAGCACTTTAATTTTTGGCAGTAAGTAATTAGTGAATGATTTTTGAAAAATTGCTTCGAATTATTTAGCGTGTGATTATTTATAAATAATATTCAAAATTTCTATTTTTCTAACTTCCTTACCCAGTTTGAATTGCACAATGTCCCCCACATTATTCCCTGTGAGGGCAACCGCTAGGGGAGCAACGAATGCAATTTTTTGCTTCGCAACATCAGCTTCGTCAACACCAACTATCTGAAATATTTGAGCAGAGGTGGAAGTGGAAATTTTATAGGTAACCGTGGCGCCAAAACGCACTTCATTTTTAGGTTGTTGGGTTGGTTCTAAAACTCTTGCGGAGGCAATGCGTTCGTTTAGTAAATCCAATTTGCCATTTATTACGGCCAACTCTATTCGGCGTTGTTGTTCATGCTTGGTAGGAAGCGTGGTACGCTCCTGTTCCAGTTGTTTGCGTTCGTTCAATAACAATTGCATTCCCATCGGAGTTACATAATTCGTTGCTCCGTTTGGCAGTGCGGCACGTGGAGGTATTATGGGTGTTTCTTCTTGGTCTCCTTCTTTTACAAATCCTCGGCTCATATAATCTTTTATATATAAAGATACTTATTTTTAGATATTGAGAGTTTTTTTTGGAATTGTCAAAACAGATTAACATAGAAGAGGCTGTCTTTTAAACAGCCTCTCTCATTAAAGGTGTAATTTTTTTACCGTTTTATCACTTTAAAAGTTGATTGTAAATCTTCAGAAATTGCGTTTATAAAATACAATCCGCTCTCTAACTGGGACATATCAATTTCAGTGATATTGCCATTCGCGGGCCCCTGCGCTACAAGACTTCCCAAAGTATTGTAAATTTTATAATTGTCCAGCTTATAAAGAGAGGTTACGGTTACTTTATTTTGTACAGGATTGGGATAGAAAGAGATATTTTTTCTGAATTTATCCTCAACAGAAGCAATGTCTTCTACAGTTATCGTGCCTTCCATATTAGAGTGTACATCGCATTTATAGTCGTTTATACCAATTTGTGTAAATGTATAAGAAAACTGGGAGCCACTGCCAGTGAGAATACCACTGTCAAAATCTTCTTGGCTACCAGATTCACTAGTAACGGAGTGGGGCACTTCATCTGTCCAAGTCCATCTTACCGTATCTCCCGGCCCAACGGTTATGCTTACATCTCCACTGGGCACACCGACGAACCAGTCTAGGTCAAAAGTTGTTTGCGCAGTTGCCATAAAAGCGGTTAGCGACATCACAAAAAATAGTTTGATTTTTTTCATAATATTTAGTTTTAGGTTAATATATACTCATTGTTAATTTTTATATTTCAGCGATCTTTTCTTAAAAATGCTACTTAAAAGACGCGGCTTATATTAAAGCCGAAGAAGAAATCGCCATCGGTCCAATCTCCCTGCCCCTGAATTATGAAACCGTCTTCAAACATTGCTTGGGCATTGGTGAAATGCATTTGGAAAACATGGCCGCCGGTTTCAATATCTACACCCACCGACAGAGGGTTCTTGAAATTGGAATTTTTGTTGCGGTTTAAATGGATGCCATAATCTGCATTAATGCTCACACGGTTTGAAATTTTATACCTTCCGCCCAATCCTAAGGCGTACTGATTGTTTTTTTCATCGTAGTTTAAGGTGGTTCCGTCATTTAAAACTTCCCTGCTGCGGGTTGCCAAATTCTCGTGTATAAAAGTTGGCGTTACCAATAGTGAAAATGATTCATTAAATTTTTTTGAAATTAAAAGCTGGGAAGTATAAGTGAGCCTATCTGCAAACTCGAGGTTTGGGTATTCATCCTGTCCCAGAGAAGTGTTTACGGTAATCAAATTATAACCTACTAATGTTACCGGAAAACCTTCGGTTTCCTGAGGTATCAATCTGTATTTAGCGTGAATTCCATATTTTTTTTGAAAAGAACTTCGCGCAATACCAATATTCAACCAATCATTAAAACCATAAATAAATTTTAATTGTGTAACGGCATTGTCCAGTCCGAAAAAATCATCAAATCCATTTTTTACCGACCCGAACCGATGGGCCACAATAAAATAGAAGTCTTTTTTGTCTGCAAGTTTGGTAGATTCAAAATTTACCACTTTCAGTCCTTTAAAAGCAGCAATAACTGTTTTATCAAATACTGCTTCACTTTCCAGATCGTTCAGCAAATCCTCTTGCGAAAAAAAAGCAAAAGGAATAAAGAATACTAAAAAGGTGATTTTTTTCATCCTTTGTGCTATTTAATAAGTGAGCATTGATCCAACTTTACTATTTCAAACAATTCGTCATAACCAATACATCGGCCTTTAATCATTATTTTCTCATTGGTTGTTAATTGTGGAATGTTTTCATCAAATGTGGCATATACGCTTTCATCGAGAGTAATAGCTCCATCTTCCAAATTGGTAATTACACCAGTTACCGATATGGTTTGGTTCAACAAGGCGTTGCCGTCATTTGTTTTAAAGCGCTCCAGTAAATAGGAGGCGGTGATTTCAAGTTGTGAGGTTTCAGACTTAATATCTCTATGATCTTGGTAGATATAATTATATCCAAAATAGCCTACTGATAGTAGTATAATTAAGATCAGGATTTTTCTATGTTTGCTCATGGCTTTATTATTTTTGTAACTGAAATGTCACAGAAACATTCACGTTTTCCGCGATTTTATTGCTTACAATTGATGGAATTTTAATATTGAACCCTTCTGGCTTAAGCACAAACTGGGCGGTGAGCGTAACGACTCCATCATTGACTGAAATAACAGCTGGCACGTCCATTTTTTTGTCAACACCGTGAAGATTAAAAATTCCATTGATTAAATATTCGCGCTTTTCCGAAGCTTTTGAAGCGTCAAAATCCTGAATGGTTCCTTTAAAAGTAGCTTTTGGATATTTTGAAGATTCAATGTAGTTTTCATTAAAATGCTCTTCCATTAAGGCCACTTTAAATCGGAAGCCCTTCATAAGTGCAAGAGCCGCAAATTTGCCTGTATCAGCGTCCAAAACGGCACTTACATTAGTGTTTTTTGCCTTTACTTCTTCAAAAGAAGGAACCGAAGCTTCAAAAGTAATTTCCCCAGTTTTGGTACTGTACTTTTCTTGGCCCGCAGCTGTAACTAAAAAGGCTAGGCAAAAAATCAATAAAACGATTATGGTTTTCATCTCTATTAAGATTTTAATGGATATTAATTTTCCAGCAATCCATCTTGGTTCCACTGTACTATAAGATCGATTTGTTGTTGCGGTAACCGTGGACCACCCAGGGGCATCAATCCCTGCTCACCTTCATTTCTGCTTATTCTATCCAAAAGCCCTCTGTTTTCAACGGCATCCTTCACTTCGGAAAAGTTGGTCAACGACATTGGCGCCCCATTTTGCGGTGGATTGTTGTGGCAGACAATGCAGTTGTTTTCAAACACAAATGCAACGTCCTGAAAGGTTACCAGCTCTGTTTGATTTTCTTCAGCTGGGTCTTCTATGTCATCATAAGTACTGCTCGTGCAGCCGAGTAGCGTAAAAGAAAAAATGAAGAGTAAATGACGTTTCATAAAGTATTATATGGTTTCCTTTTAACTATTTATAAAACATTTCAAAAGCAAGAAACCCTACCATACAAAATCAAAAAGGCCACGGAAAACCGTGGCCTAATCGTGGGGAGCTAAGTAAACAACTAAATTTTTTCAAAGGTGAGAAAGTCTGTACCTCCATTGCCTCCGCTTACATCAGTGAGTTCAATTTTGGAATTAGTTACAGAAATAATATCCCAGTCATCTGAAAGCTCTTCAAAATCTGGTGGCGAAGCAAAGAATATATTGAAATCAACATCACTTGAGCCACCATCATCGTCACTGGAATTACTGTCTGTTACAGACCATGTTCCCGTAATTGTAGTACTTCCGTTTACCCCAACCAAAGAACCGTTTTCATTAAATGTAAACGTAAATCCGTTAAAATGGTTTGTTTCATTTTGATCAGAATCAAAGAAATAAGTTATTTTCCATGACCCACTTTGGGCGGTGTTTTGGGTCTGTTGCACTGTAGTTTCCAGTTGCTGAGTGTTATCATCATCTTTGTCGCAGGACATTGCCAAACCTGTGTATATAAAAAATGCGAGTATTATTTTTGTGATAATCTTCATAGCTTAATTTTTTTTTGATTTTTATTTATGTAGTTAATTCTTTTTGAAAATCAAGGTGTCTTCAATTTCTCCTTGACTATTTCGGGTAATAAAGGTTGCTGACGTTGTTGTATATTGCAATGTCTTGTATTCATCGTCATCGGCTCCATTAATGGGACTGTCCATATCAAACTCAAAATTGAGTTCTTGCCCGGTGACGGTAACTATCCAAATTCCATAAACATACTCCGTACCATTGGTAGCATAAACGGTCTGGTTACTATAGAAGTTAAAATCGTACCCATTAAACTCAGACGTTTCATCGTTGCCATCGTCTAAAAATTTCTCCACATACCAAGTTCCCGATTCAAGAATGTCTCGCAATTCTTGTGGGTCAGGGCCGCCGCCGCCGCTTGGTTCTCGGCCAAAAGAGAGATAGTCCGTTCCGCTTCCTCCCCCGCTTACATCCGAAAGTCGGATTATGGTTTGCGTGGCTTCCAGCACATCCCAATCATCATTTAATTTACCGAAATCGGCATTTGTATTGGTTTCAAAATTCATAATGAAGTCCAGATTGCCACTGTCTATTTGTGCGGTCCAAAAACCGTTAATGGTATTACTGCTGCTTACCGCTGTGGCAGAACCGTTTCCATAGAAAGTAAATTCATACTCATTGAAGTTTGCAGTATGGTCTATGCCGTTTTCCTCCAATAAGTTTAAGTACCAACTTCCCGTTATCAAGTTTTCAATAAAAAGGTTGAGTTCTGTATTGTTTCCTCCTGTGTTCGGATTGCGACCAAAGGTCAAATAGTCTGTGCTTCCGTCACTTGCGCTAATGTGTTTTAGTTTTATAAGGTCTGCACTTGCTTCCAATATTTCCCAGTCTTCATCCAACTCATCTAACGGTGGGTATATTCCAAAGAAAAGATCAAACTTAAAATCGTCCACGAGTGCCCAAGTGCCATCAACAACAATTCCTGATTTTATGGCTTGTGCGGTTCCGTCCAGGGCAAACGTAAACTCATATCCGGCATAATTGTCAGTTTCATCATAATCATCAAAAAAGTAATCAACATACCAAACACCCGTTGTCAGATCTTCCTCAAACTGTGAAATATCTATAGGGTCGTTATTTGTGTTGGCCACACAATCATCAATCAATGTTTGTAACTCTTGGTTGCTGTTCACTTCCACGGTAGTACCATCTTCAAGAATCACCGAAATAGGAAAATCCAGACTGATGAAATCATTTGGGCCCAAATTTTGCAGAAAGCCAAACAATTCCAAATCATTATTAATGGTAACTGTTCCTGTCTGTTGCTGATCTGAATTATAAGTGAAAAATGAAATAGGATATACAAAATCCAAACAGCCAATTTCAACATCGTTTGTGCCGCAAGTGTCGGCAAGAGCGTCAAGTTCAGCTTGGGTGTTTACCGTTATTTGGGTGTAGTCAAACAGCTCCAAATTTATTGGGAAAAAGATTTCTAAAGTATCGGTATCGTTTGGGAAAAGGTTGAATATTTCTTGAATTATAGTTATATCTTCAGGAGAATTGATGGTCACCTGCTGTCCGTTGGCAATAACAGTCACTGGCAGTACCACCGCCGTGCAGCTATTACCGTCAATAATATCGTCATAAGCGCCCGGATTTTGTGAGGTGCGCAACAAGAGCCCTGTCAGGGGTGAACTGGCGGTAATAGTCTCTTCATCTTGGGTTTCATCAATATGTTCCTCTTCTTCCTTTTGGCATGAAAAAAAGGACACACTTATAAAAAGCAATATAAAAAAACGAAAGAAGTATACTTTATTCAAATTCTTGATTTTTACTTTATATTAATAACAAACTAATTAAAAACTACCCTACCAACCAAGTTGAAAAACTTTTTAAATATATTTGAATATCAGCATTCCTATATGAAAGAACCCGAAAACATTTGTAACGAAAAAACTTTCAACCATCTGTACGAGTCTCACGGAAAACCTGTTTGGCGGTTTATCTATTTTAAATGTGGTAATGAAGCTCAAGCAGACGATTTGGTGCAGGAAGCTTTCATAAAACTATGGCAAAACTGTGCGAAAGTTACGAAAGAAAAGGCTAAATCCTTTTTATATACCGTTTGTAACAATGCTTTTTTGAACGAGGTGGCCCACAGAAAAGTAGTTTTAAAACATGCCAAAAGACAGTCAGAAAAAGCGAATTTTCAATCTCCGGAATTTTTGATGGAAGAAGAACAGTTTCGCGAAAAGCTAAAAAACGCTATTGAAAATCTTACCGAAGCACAGCGTACTGCTTTTCTTTTGAACCGTATTGAAGGAAAAAAATATACCGAAATTGCTGAAATGCTCAATATTACGGTAAAGGCCGTAGAAAAAAGAATGAGCCAAGCCTTAGCTGCCCTCCGGGAGGAAATAGGAAAAGTTTAATATTTAAGGTAGGGTAATGGATTGTTGAACTGTTTCAACTATGAATACAATGAAAATGAAAAATGATCACTTATTGCACAAATGGCTTAACAACGAGGCCACAGAGGAAGAACTGGAGCAGTTGAAAGCTGACCCTGAATATGCTTCCTATGCTCAAATTGCTGATGCCAGTTCGGATTTTGAGATTCCCGAGATGAATGCTGAGACTAATTTTGAAGCTATTTCCAATAAAACGAAATCCGTCCATCAATTGAACAAACCGAAAGTTTTTTCAATTGTATGGAAAGTGGCTGCCGTATTTGCATTGATTCTGGCGGGTTATTATTATACCACAACTTTAGATACATCCATTAAAACTGAAATTGCGCAAACTGAAACTTTTTCGTTGCCCGATGCTTCCGAAGTAATATTGAATTCAGGCTCAAAAATTACTTACAACAAAAAAAATTGGAATCACGATCGCGAACTTTTCTTGGACGGCGAAGCGTATTTTAAAGTAACCAAAGGAAACAAATTCAGCGTAAAAACTTCTGAAGGTATTGTTACCGTGCTGGGCACCAAGTTTAATGTTTGCGCAAGAGATGGGTTGTTTACGGTTGTTTGTTATGAAGGTCTGGTTAGCGTTGCTTTCAATGATACTCTTTTAAAGTTGCCCGCTGGGGAAAAGGTGCAGATTGAAAATGGAAAGTCGACAATTAATGGTGCTGCCGAAAACCCGCAACCTGTATGGCTTTCAAAGGAAAGCAATTTTGAAAATGTTCCATTTTCGCTCGTTTTGAAAGAAGTTGAAAGACAATACCCAATTAAAATTTCTGTTAAAGATGTAGATACCGAAAAAAGATTCACAGGCACCTTTACCCACAAAAATCTTGATCTTGCCTTAAAATCAATTTGTGAGCCCCTTCAGTTAAACTATAAAATTAATAATAACGGAGTAGTAACCATTGAAACCAAACATAGCAAGTAGCTGCAGAATTTTTATTTTCTTTTGGGTGTTCTGTGTTTGTGGAGCCAAAACCATAGCACAGGAAACCGAAGAAACTACTCTTTTGACTTATTTGGAAACTTTGGAAAAAGAGCATAACGTTCGTTTTTCCTTTGTTCATAAAGAAATAGATGGAATAAGCCTGAAGCCACTTTCAAAAGATGGAGTTTCCATAGAAAATATTCTTTTGTACTTAGGGGAAAACACACCTTTTAATTACAACCGCATCAACGAACGCTATATAACGATTACCTTCAAAGAAGATAAGAACAACCTTTGCGGAAGGATAATTGATTTTGAGACCCAATTGCCGCTGGAAGGTGCGACAATTGTCTTTGAAAACAATTTGTTTAACACTATTACGGACGCAGAAGGTTTTTTCCATATTCCATTGCAAGACAGAAACATAAACTTTACTGTTTCGTATATAGGTTATACAAAAATCACAAGTAATACTTCAGATTTATCTAATGAATGTCCTGTGCTGCCTTTGCTCCCTTTTGTTTCGGCGCTTGAGCCCGTTTTAATCGAGAATATATTCACTAAAGGAATTGACAAAAATCTGGACGGTTCCATTTTGCTTTCCACCGAACATTTTGGACTGTTGCCTGGCCAAGTGGAAAACGATGTGCTACAGATTGCACAAGCCCTCCCGGGTGTGGAAAGTGTAGATGAAACCATTTCAAACATCAATATTCGCGGGGGAACGCATGATGAAAACTTGCTGCTTTGGGACGACATAAAAATGTATCAAAGCGGACATTTCTTCGGGCTTATTTCTGCCTTTAACCCAGACATCACAAAAAAAGTTACAATCTATAAAAACGGAACCAACATCCGTTATGGCGAAGGGGTTTCGGGCGTTTTGGATATGCGTTCAAAAAATACCATTTCATCAAAAACCGGATCGGGGATAGGATTTAATCTGATAAACGGAAACGGGTTTTTAGACCTTCCCATTTCAGATAAAACGAGCATTCAGGTTGCTGCCCGAAAATCCATCAACCACCTTTGGGAGTCGCCCGTGTATAAGAATTACACAAAGCGCATTTTTCAGGATAGCGAAATCACCAATGTTGAAGGCAACCACGATAACTTCACCGTAAATGCTAACGAAGATTTCAGTTTTTATGATATTGGCGCTAAATTGCTTTGGAACATTTCTGAAAAGGACAAAATAGGTGTAAATTTTTTAGCCATAGATAACTCTCTCGATTTTACCGAATCCATTGAAACTACTTCCCAGTCAAAAACTAGTGAGTTGGACCAGCGCAGTTTGCTTGGCGGTATTTCGTGGGAGCGTAAGTGGAATACTGAAATTGAAACTTCGGCTTTGGTTTATGGTACCCACTATTTGCTAGATGCTATAAATAGAGATATTTTCACGACCCAAGAACAAATTCAACAAAATGAAGTTTTGGAAACTGGCGTTAAGCTTGATGCCGGTGTTCTGCTTTCGGAACAGCTAAAATTTCAAACTGGGTATCAATTTTCAGAAATAGGTATAGCGAACACACAGGACGTAAATCTGCCGCGGTTTAGGGATCATGAAAAAGATGTTTTGCGAACCCATGTGGTTTTTGCGGGTTTGAATTATCTATCTAAAAATCAAAAAACCTTTGTTGCTGGTGGTTTACGTGGAAGTTATTTTACCAAGTTTGATGAAGTTTTGATAGAGCCCCGATTGAGTCTGCACCAAAAGTTCGGCAACGGTTTTGCGGTAGAGGTCTTGGGCGAATTCAAAAGCCAAAGTACCACGCAGCGAATTGATTTTGAAAGTGATTTTCTCGGTATCGAAAAGAGACGATGGGTTTTGGCCGATGGTGAAAATACACCCGTCATTAAAAGCAAACAGGCCTCTGCTGGGCTTGTTTACAACAGGCGCGGACTGTTTATCAATGCTGAGGGTTTTTATAAAATAGTGGAAGACATAAACAGTGCAAACCAAGGGTTTCAAAACCAATTTCGGTTTTCAAGGGCCACGGGCAATTATACCGTGAGGGGTGGCGAATTTGTTATCAACCAAAAAACAGCATCCGTCAGCCTTTGGGCCAGTTATAGGTACAGTAAAAATGATTATGGGTTTAAAAGCCTTATGCCTTCCACCTTTCCGAATAATTTGGACATACAGCATTCGGCAACCGTTGCAGGAAGCTATTCGTGGCATGCCTTAAAGATTGCTTTGGGGGTAAATTGGCACAGCGGAAAACCTTATACGGTTCCGTTAAAAAATGCTGAGACCACAACGGAAGGGGGCATAACCACCATTCAGTATGATGTGCCGAATAGCGAAAGACTTCCGGATTATTTTAGAACGGATTTCTCGGCAGAATACCTTTGGAAACTATCACCTACCATTGACGCAAAGATAAACTTTGCACTTTTAAATCTTTTGAATACCGAAAACACCCTAAACATCCGCTACGCTTTGATAGGCGATGAAAACAATCAGGTTTCGGTAAACAAAGTAGAGGAAATTTCTTTGGGCATTACACCCAACTTTTCGTTCCAAGTATTGTTTTGATATCACAATTTTGGCGTGACCCAAATTTTAGTGCTGAACTTCCTCCTTCTAATTAAGAATTTCGCACCTCTTTTCTTATTTCCGTCCGTGAAGATAACTGATGATGAACAATACCAAAATCAAGACAACTGTAGCCACAAATAGATTTCCTACACCCATAATAAAAGATTTTAAAGATTAAAAAAACCTGTGTTATATATAGGTAAAGATAAAGAAATAGATGGAAAGGAAAGTTAGTGAGGTTTCAAAAAAAAAAGAAATCGTGAATTGCGAAAGGAGCCAATCCAAATAGTGCTGTGGCCCTAGTGTGAGGTTACACAAGCCTTTTAGGGTAAAAATGTATATGTCCATCGAAGCTCTAGGCAGCTTATTACGAAAATGGTTTAATTAAAAATGCCCTCCGGAATTCCGGAGGGCGGTAGTGGAGCCGGGGAGATTCGAACTCCCGTCCAAACGCGCAACTATACTGCTTTCTACATGCTTAGTTTTCATTTAGGTTTTCGAGAGATTGCCGGTTGAAAACTACCAACGCACTCCTTATCTTCACTTGAGGTTCACGATGCCATCAAAGCACTAGCATCGCTAGGATTACTTTTACGAAGCCACTATATCAACCGCCGTAAACCAAGGCCGTTGAGTGACTTCCTGCTTGCCCACCTTGTGGGCCGAGGCACATCCTACTATGATTCGGATTATGCAGCTAGGGCGTAGTTATTCTCGCCGTTTAAAAAGTGTGAAATATGATATTAACGAGCTATATCCCAGCGCTCGGCATGCTTACAATACAATTAGACCCGCTGTCAAAACCAGTCGGCCCCTTATAAGTTTCAGTAGCAGTATGCAGTGGTTACATTAACATACAGCCTGCGACTTCAAACGGGAAGCAAAGATACATGAAAAACCCTATCTTTGCCACCGCAATTATTCCGATAGCTAACGGAACAAAAAACATACCAAATGCCCATAACCTTTGCAATTATCAAAGAACGCAAAAACCCGCCGGACCGGCGAGTAGTATTTTCACCAGAAAAGTGCCAAGAAGTCATACAAATGTTTCCAAATGCCAAAATAATCGTTGAAGCCTCTGATGTTCGTATTTTTCCAGATCATGCTTATCGCGAAGCCGGTTTTGAGGTGGTTGATGATGTTTCCGGGGCCAATGTGATGCTGGGCGTAAAGGAAGTGCCCGTGGATGCATTGATTCCGAATAAAAAATACTTTTACTTTAGCCATACCATAAAAAAGCAACCCTACAACCGTAAATTGCTAAAGGCAATGCTCGCTAAACATATTGAAATGTTTGACCACGAAACTATCGTGAATGCCGATAAACATAGGTTGATTGGCTTTGGTTATTATGCAGGTCTTGTGGGCGCATATAATGGATTTAGGGGTTTGGGCTTGCGCGATAAGCTGTTTAGCCTTCCAAAAGTGGAAAATCTTCCAGACTTAGAAGCTGTAAAAACTGAATTGGATAAAATTACACTTCCAAACTTAAAGATTGTCCTTTCAGGAACAGGAAAAGTTACTCGAGGGGCAAAGGAAATTTTACATCATTTAAAGATTAGGGAAGTTACCGATGCCGATTATCTTTCAAAAAATTATAATGAGCCTGTATATTGTCTTATTGACGTTTCAGAATACAATAGACGTAAGGATGGTGGCAATTTTAACAAAGGGGAATTTTATAATGATCCTTCAGAGTACGAAAGTGATTTTATGAAATATGCCAAAGTAAGCGATATGTTTATCACGGGCCATTTTTTTGGAAATGGCGCTCCTTACTTATTTACGCGAGAGGATGCCAAAAGCCCTGACTTCAAAATAAATTTAGTGGCTGATATATCGTGTGATGTTGATGGTCCTGTGGCCAGTACCTTACGAGCTTCTACAATTGCTGAACCATTTTATGGATATGATCCGCAGACAGAAAGCGAAACCACCTTTGATGCTCCCGGCACTATCACTGTTATGGCTGTGGATAACCTGCCATGTGAATTACCTAAGGATGCAAGCGAAGGTTTTGGTGATATGTTTTTAGAAAACGTAATGCCTGCTTTTTTTAACGGAGATGAGGATGGCATTTTGGAACGGGCAAAAATTACTACAGCAGACGGAAAATTAACTCCTAGATTTGCATATTTAAAGGATTATGTAGAAATTGCCGACTAACAAATTAACTTTTTGTTAACAACCTAGCAATTGAATTTAATCAAAGAAATACAAAAAACAGCACTTGTTACTGGAGCTGCTTCCGGTCTAGGGTTTGAATTGGCCATGCTTTTGGCCAGAGACGGATATCAGCTGGTATTAGTAGATGTAAACGACAAAAAGCTTCAAAAAGCGAAAGAAGATATACTATCTCTTTATTCTTCTGAAATACAACTGATGCATAAGGACTTGAGCCAACAAAATGTAGCAGAAGAGATATTTCAAGCTATTGAGGGGAAACGCATTGATGTTTTGGTGAACAATGCAGGTTTTGGTATTTATGGAACTTTTCACGAGACAAATTGGGAGCGACAAGCAGAAATGCTAAACTTACATGTAATTACTACAACACATTTAACAAAACTAGTATTGAAGGGAATGGTTGTACGCGGCCATGGAAAAATATTGAACATGTCTTCACTTGCTGCTTTTCAGCCTGGGCCATTGATGTCTTTATATTATGCCTCCAAGGCATATATTCTATCTTTTTCAGAGGCTATAGCCAATGAACTAAAGGATACGGGTGTTACCGTAACCTGTCTATGCCCTGGGCAAACTAAGACTTGTTTTCAGGATGTGGTGGCCAATGGATCGAAAGCTTCTGAGAATAAAATAAAATTCAATATTGCTTGCCCAAAGGCTGTTGCCGAATATGGTTATGAAGCAATGCGAAAAGGGAAGATAGTAGCCATTCCCGGAAATATTAATAAGCTCCTGTCCAAATTGCCCAGATTTGTATCGCGCCGCACAGCTACTGCTGTTATACGCCGAATTCAAGAAAAAAACAGAGAGGTTTAAGGTTTTATATTTTCTTCAGTTCAATAGGTTCTTCCGATTGAATTTTTATCAACGTTTCAAAGAATTGTCGCAATGCTGGATAGGCTTCAGCCGGGAAATTAGTTGTGTTCAATTTTGCACTTAGCCTAACATTTACCCTGCTGTCTGAAACATCATAAACAACGGAAAGCTCGCCATCATTATTTGGAAGTTTCAGTATTTTGTTTTCGGGGACTTTTACAATTTCATATTTGTCTTTTACATCAATTGAAACCAAATAATTGTTGATAACCGGAAAACCAAAATCAATTGGATATTTCCGGGTTTCCTTTAAAAATGGATTTTCGGAAAAGTAAGTTTGCATTAAAAAAGGATATACAAAAAGCTTGTTGCCCACGGGCTGCTCATGTATGGAAATATCATAATTTTCTTTATAGGGCTGCTCTAAATCTTTTTCGTTTTCAATTTGAAGGTTGGTAATATCTAAAGCTTCATTTCGGTTTTGCTTTCTTTTTATGATATCTTCTTTTCTTCTATTATTATTTACGGTTCGTTTTGGAACGGCTATATAGCCCGTTGAAACTTCGCTCACTTTTCCTGAAAATATGCCTTGTTCATTTGGTGCCAATTGCATATTTACATAGTGCATGTTTTTGTTTATAGGATCAATGGGCTCCCAAAAACTACCTTTTTTAAAATCCATTACGCGACCTTGCTGGCAGAGATCACGAAATGGCAATACTCCGAAGGGAGTATGTTTATCGGTAGCGTCCAAAAGATATTTTTCATCCCCAATTTTAAGATAAACAAGGGCATAGATGAAAGGACTTATTACGGGATACTGCATTGTGGGGGGCGTAAAATCACGTGTGGAAATAAGCATTATTTTTGCATCCATTCCTGCGGCTTCCAAAGCATTTATCAAAGCAAGATTTATTTCAGAACTGTTACCGGATTTACGTTCAAAAGCTTCTTTAACACGCACATCAGATAGGATACGGTATTTGCCGTTCCATGTCATATGGTCTTGAATATAATAATAAATTGCTTTTGCTTTTTCAAGATCATTCCCAGTTGAATAAACTGAAGCAGGCAAGACATCTTTAAAAAAACTTTCATATTTTAATTGACGACCTAAGTCCTTGTCGTATCTATAATAATTGTCTACATCATCCCAGGAGCGGGTATAGGAATGCTTGTTTTCTGCAAAATCTACATATTCTATGAGTTCATAAACCATTGCTGCCAGATAATAATTAGACGAAAGCATATGATTTTCTTTTTTAGCGGCAGGAACATCTTTCATGGCATAGGTTGCTATTTCACAATCTGCTTGCACATCAAACCCTTCAATGGCAAAACAACCTTTTGTCTTTTCGGCTTTGTTGATATATAGCGGTAGGTTGCCATATAATGTACGGTTATACTTAAAATTTCCTGGCAGTTCGGTATGAAATTCAGAATACATTACGGGTAGTGATCCTTGAAACCGCCACCCGCCAAAATTTGATAAATGGCTTGTTTCTATTCTATAGGTATATTCTAGGATACTGCCGTCTTTAATGTTTGGAAAAGTGAATTTTTTTAAGGACCAATACGGGTTTTCATCTGTTTCGAATATATTGGCTTCATCTATAAATGTTTTTACTGTACCATTATGAGTGATGGCAGTTATTTTAGTGACGTCTTCATTATTATTTTTTTCATTATAAAAAGGAATTTCAACAGTAGCTTGATCAAAATTTTTAGCGTTAAAAACCTTCATTTTCACGTGAACTTCTTTTATAAGTTTCACGTAGTTTTCAACCAATTCAAAATAATAATTACCTTTTTCAAATAAAACCACACCCGCAGCCTCTGGATCTTTGGAGTATGATTGTAGCGCAAATTCTCCTGCGGTTGGGTTGCCAAAGTCTGCCGTTTCTCGTTGCTGAGAAAATGAAACACCACAAAGGGTAAGGGCTAAAATGAAACAACTAATTTTTAAAAATTTCATAGATAATTTGTTTTGAAATGATTTGTTATAGTTTCTTTAAAACAATTGATTCTTCCTTTAAAATAGTAATTATCGTCCCAAAATATTCTTTAAGAGATTGATAAGCATCTGAAGGAAATCGGTAAGTGTTAAGTTTCATGTTGAAACGGATGTTTATCTTGCTGCCTTCAGCAACATAGGTTACAGAACACTCACCGTCATCGTTGGGCAATTTTATGCTTCGGCTGGTGGGCAGTTGCTCCACTTCGTATGTATTTCCTAAATCTATAGAAATTAAATAGGTGTTTGAAAACGGAAAGCCAAAATCCATTGGGTAACTACGCTCCTTCATTTTAAAGGGGTTTTCGTTGAGATATGTTTTGTTGAAAAAAGGGTAAAGAATTACTTTGTCTCCCACCGTTTCAGGTTCTATGGAAATGTTATAATTTTCCTTGAGCGGCTTTTCAATTTTCTTTATTTCCTCTACTTGATATTCCTCTATTTCAATACCTGCCTTTTCTTTTTGTTGGTCTTTAATATATTCTGGGAGGGTTTTTTCCTCAATGCTATTTCTTTTTTCCAGTGCTATGTAGCCGTAATTTGATTGGTTCACTTTTCCGGTGAAGTTTCCATTTTTATCAGCAGTTATTTGGGCATTTACGTAGTGGATATTTTTTTCATAAGGTTCAATGGGCATCCAATAGCTTCCTTTTTTGAAATCTAATACGCGCGCTTGAATATTTAGGGCCCGAAATGGAATGATGCCAAATGGGGCTTGTCTATCTGTTGCGTCCAGCAGTATCATTTTATTGTTTATTATTAGTACCGCAACCACATAATTAAAATTGGAAAGTACTGGGTACATCTCAGTGGGCAATCCATTGTTTCGGGTGGAAAGAATCACGGATTTAGCATCGAGTTTGGCAGCTTCAAGTGCATTTACCAATGAAATGTTTATGGCCGTTACACTGCCCAGTTTATCATCAAAAGCATCTTTTACATTAATGCCATAATTAAAATACCTCCCATTCCATGTATAGCTATCTTGAATAAAACTATATACTGCCTTAGCACGTTCTAGATCATCTTCGATGTCAAGAATGGAGCTGGGTAATTTTTTTTTAAAATAACTTTTTTTGTTTAGTTGTTCGCCAAAATCACTGCGGATTTCAAAACGATGATCCACATCTTCCCAGTTTCGCGTAAAGACTTGATCAAAACCATAAAATGCTTTAAATGCCAAAGGTTCATACACCATCCTGGAAACATAATTTTTTTTAGATAGCATATAGCTTTCTTCCCTAAATGAAGGGACATCAGTCATTACATATGTATCTAGCTCCGTATCAATATGTCCATTATTTGAAGGAAGCTTAAAAGCATCTTTAATAACCACTGCTTTTTCAATCGCTAACTTTTTGTCCCCATAAAGAATTCGGTTGTATCTAAAATGTGGTGGTAATTCGGTTTGGAATTTACTATAAAGTGTTGGCAGCTCGTGTTGAAATTCCCACCCATCCAAATCATAAAAGTAAGGGCTTACAATGGTGTATGAATATTCTAAAATGCTTCCATTCTGTACATTTGGAAAAGTAAACTTTAGAACATTCCCGACCCCAGGTTCATGGGTTTTATAGAATGAATTGGTAGGTACAAAATTTTGAACTGCCCCGTTATGGGTTACGGCTTTATAGTCCTTTATTTCTTCGCCATAATATTCATTTCCTTCATAATATGGTATTTCTACAGTGGCGTAATCAAATTTTTTGGCATCAAAAACTTTAATTTTTCTATGTATTTCCTTTACTAATCTTACGGACGTTCGCTTAACTATTGGTATTGCATAATATTTTCCGGATTCGTAAAGTATTACGCCTGTGGCATCAGGTTCGGCTTCATAACTTTTAAGATCAAAATCCTTTTGGCTGGGCTTTCCAAACTCGTCAATACGATCTGATTGTGAATAGGAAAAGTATAGGTTGAAAACCAAGAAAATTAAAGCGATTTGTTTTGAACGCATAAATTGTAACTGAGGCTTATTTGTGTTTCGCAAAATAAAATAAATATTGGAAATACAAAATGATCAAATACCGATAAAACGAAAAAGGAATTCTTCATAAATCCAATAAACCAATTTTAAAAATAGCCCGAAAAATATTGTAAATGCCCAAGCTTCCAAATTGTCAATTGGGTTTGTGATTATTTCAAAAACATCTGTAAAAAGGATAAAGGGATTGTGAAGAATATCCCAGGAATTCCATCGTAATACGCGCCCGAGATACATTCCAAAACTTACGGCAAAAGGAAGGATAATCAGGGATTTTAAAACTATTTTTTGGTTGAAATGCTTAAAGCACAATTGCTTCATTTCCTGAACCGAAACTACATAAAAAGCGAGTCCCGTAATTGCAAAAATCGAAATCATCAAGCTGTCAAAACCTATCCATTCCAGTGGGCTTAGGCGCAGGTGTATAAAATCTGTCAATAAATAGGGCGCATTGGGGAGAAATAATAGCCAAACTATTAATAAAAAGCACATTTTAAACTTTTTAATCTGTTTTTGGTTTTTCATATAAGTGGAAATGAAAAAAGGAATCATGGCCAAGAATAGGTTCCAAACCAAAAAAAGATAGAAAAAGGAATGGGTTATTTTTAAACGAACGGAAAGCAGAAAAATGCTAAAAACCGTCAATGAAAAAAGAGGAAACCAGATGTTGAAACGATCAAAGAGAAATGTTTTTAAAGTCTTCATTTTTGATGTATATTTTTTCGATTAATAAAATAAGTAAAAAGCCCAGTGTATAGGCAACCAAGTCCCGCCAATCAAACACGGAGCCTAAAATGGTCAGTAGTATTTGTGAATGGATATTGAGTTTTTCAGCGGGCTTGAATAATTGGAGCAGTTCCACAAAATAGGCAAAAGCCAATACGGAAACGGCAGTTTTGAGAGCATGGTTTCTTATAAAGATTTTTATAAAATAATAGATTAGCAGTATAACAAGCACATCGCCCAAAAAACCTCTGATAAAATGATTGAAATGAAAATAGGCAATGGCAATCTCTGTTGCAAAAAGACTGCTTGTTGCCAAAATATGTTTTGTTGAAATATAAAACTTCATTGTATTGCTATTTTTTCTCCCAAGTATTTTGGTTGCGAATCAAAAAGAATATCGAGGCAGGCTTTGGTTCGCGCCAAGTATTCCCGAAGTTCTGTTTTTACGGAATACTTTCCCGAAACCGTTTCGGCGTTAAAACCTATTGCGGCAATTCCTTTTTGTTTTGCCAAGAAAATTGCGCGTTCGTTGTGGAACCTCTGTGAAATAACCGTAAAACTGTTCAATCCAAATATCTTTTGGGCCCTTAAAACAGAATCCAAAGTGCTGAATCCGGCATAATCCAAGACTATTTTTTCCTCGGGTATTCCTAGTAGAATTAGGTCTTTTTTAAAAAGCAAGGGTTCGTTGTAACCTATTCTGCCATTGTCGCCGCTCACTAAAATAAAATCAATCTTTCCGGCTTTAAAAAGTTCCTCGGCCGCTTTTATTCTATATAGATAATACAGGTTTATATCGCCATTGGCCATAAATTTTGAAGTGCCCAAAAGTAAACCTACCCTATTATGCGGAATTTCTTCGGTACTTTGAAATGTTTGGTTTTGCGTTTCCAAAAGCACGTAAGTATCCAAACAAATAACGGCAAACAATACAAATGGGCTTAGCAATAAAGTCCATTTGTAAAGTTTTACAATTTTATTAAAAAGTGTTTTCATCTTTTTCAATCGTTATTCCAATCAATTCGCCGTGAGGCAAACATTATGATTGCTAAGATTAAGAATAGACCAATGCTGCCTACCAAAAGCGCATAGTTTTCCAATTGGATAATCACATAAATAAATCCATATAGCGAAGCCAACGAACCGCAGATGAGCAACGGAAACTTAAACCCTTTCAAAATAGCGCGCGAATAGACCGTTATCAATGCGAGCACCGAAAAAGCTGCGATGGCATATGCCTTAAAAAAATTACTGTGCTCAGATATGGAAATGAGTAGCGTATAGAACATCACCAATGCCAAACCTATCATCATATATTGAAACGGATGGATATAAACTTTGCTAACCAATTGGATCAATAAAAACACCAACAGCGTTAGACCGATAACCAAAATGCCATATTTGGCTGTACGTTCACTTTTTTGGTATTCGTCTACAGGAATGATGAGTTTCGTACCAAAAGCAGAAGCAGAAAGGTCTGGAAGATGCCTAAAAAATGACTGCTCAAATTGTCTGTTTATTTGCAGTATACGCCAAGTAGCCGTAAAGCCATCTTTACTGATTTCCTTATTGGTGTCTTCGGGCAAAAAGTTGCCGTCAAAACTGGGGGAGTGCCAGTTCGATTTCATCGTGGCATCGGTTTCTTTTCCTATGGGTAAAAACTTCAAACTTTCACTGCCGTTTATTTTTAAATCGAAGGAAAAGGGTAGCGGCGCAGCGAATATTTCCTTGGCGTTTGCAATGTAATTGCTTTGGATAGTGTTCAAATATTCCGTGGAATACTGTGGCGTCATTGAAAGTGCTTCTGAAGCTAAGTTTACAACCGGAGTGGTTTTTATTCCCTTTAAGTTTGTGGTTTTTAGAAGAACGGTCGCCTTTTCCCAAAGAATATTTTCCTCGGGAATATCAGTATCTGAAAAATCAATTGTGGGGAAGTTTCCCTTTACGCCAATGGCGGCGGAATAAACCACCGATTCATAAATGCTTCGGTTCAGCGGTTTCGTATCAACATTTGATGTAATATTCAATTTATCCGGAAAGAAGTAAGCGTTCTCTATTGTTTCCTTCGTTTTCGTATAATAGGCATTGCTTTTTTCGTTGAAAATCTTTTCCTCTGAAATGACTTTATAAGGAATTTTGACGATGGGGCCGGAGAGCAAGACCTCGTTTCCCCATTTTTGATTTATCTCGCGCACAACTTCTTCCTGTCTATATGCCCGTTCATTGATTAGTGATTTTACGAATTCCAAAGGAATCAATAAAACCAATAATAAAAATCCTACCACGAGCATGCGCGCGGTGATGGAGTTGCGCATCCAATTGCGGAATCTACTTTTTTTCTGTTCCATAATTTTTGTGTTAAAGGTTAAATGCCATTAGTTAATTGTTTGTGGACTGTATTGAAATTCATTGTATTGATATTGAAGTTTCTGAAGTTTCAATAATTGTTTTTTGGAAAAAATTACTTTTCTAAACCCTTCAAAATCTGTGTGCAATAATTTTTTGAAGTCAAAGTGGTGGAAGGTGTTGATCTGTTTGCCAATCAAGTAGGAGTTGTAATAATAGGAAGCATATTCTGGGAGAAGGGTGGTTCCCAATAAAAGTACGCCCGTTAAATAAGGCGTTCGTTTGCCGTTGCCGTAGCATAAGTATTGAAGCGCAATTTCGTCTTCCACATTGGTGCCGAAACCGGACAATACGTGATAGGCATCGTGGCGTTCCACTTTCCCAATAAGTTCGAAACCATTTTTATTGAGAAATGTGCCTAATTTTTTTCCGAAGCTGTCATTTGGAAATTCAAGTAATTCAGCTGTGCTGATTCCCCAGGGTTCTTTCTTTTTGAATTTCAAATAAATTTTTTGAGACCATTCAAAGAGTTTCTCAATAAGTTTTTTCCGTAGTTTCATATTTTTAAAGTACTTTGTTTCTCAAAGTGAAATAATAAAAAAATATAATTGTTATGTTTTCGGTTTTTGAATCAGCTTTTCCAAAGCTTCAATATGTTTTTTGAAGGCTGCTTTTCCAAGGGTTGTTGCTGTATAATTTGTATTGGGCTTTCTTCCCACAAAACTTTTTTCCACCAAGATATACTCGGCCTGTTCCAGCGCTTTTATGTGGCTCGCCAGATTGCCATCGGTAACGTCCAGCAATTCCTTTAATCGGTTGAAATCGGCATCTTCGTTAACTACCAATATGCTCATAATGCCCAAACGGATACGATGATCAAAAAGTTTGTTTATGTTGTCTATAATGCCCACGCTTAACTTTTTCTTTCTTTAAGGTACATAATACTTCCGTAGATAATATGGAAAAGCCCAAACCCTAATAGCCAAAACCAAAATCCATAGCCCGGAAGTGCGGCGCAGATAAGACCAATGATAATTTGGGCATAACCCAAATATTTTACATTGCCAATGGTATATTTTGAAGCGTTCACGAGTGCAAGTCCATAAAAAATAAGCATCAGTGAGGCGGTGAGGCCGTAATGCTGGCTGTTGAGTTTTATAATAATATATATTCCGCCGGTAACCAAAGGAATTAAAAAGTTGATCAGTAACCGTCGGGTAGTTGTATCCCAAATTTTTTCATTGTTTCTTTTTGCCCTTCGGGTTGTTAACAGATAAGCTGTTATTATACTGAGCAAGAGTATAGAGGCCAAAAGAACGAGCAGCAATTTAAAATTCCAACTGTGGAGGGTAAGAAACTCCCCGGGTTTAGGAAAAAGATATGCATAGGCAATAGCTGCTCCTATGATAGCGTAGATGCCTGCAAAAATACCGGAAAGGCCGCTAAGTGAAATAAACCGTGAGGAACGGTTCATTAGATTTTTGATTTCGCTGATGTCTTTTAGATAATCTTGCTCGCTCATAATAAAGTACTTTGAAAAACAAAGTAAACGTAAAAATTCTTTCAAACCAAATAAATCTTTGATAATGTTTAGGGCGTGAAATTTAATATTTTAAAAAGTAAGAAATTACACACAGAAAAAAAGGGGGATTTCCCCCTTCAAATTCAGGGTTTTTCCTCTTGACTGGTATTGCACTTCTTCGCATCTTTACAATATCAAATTAATTGGGGAGTTAATTTTTGACACGAGGTTAGAAGCTGTTTCTTTTCAGAAGCAGCTTTTCCTTTTTTAAGGATATTTAGTGATAAAAACAGGAAAAATCCTGTATAAAAAAGGGGGAAATCCCTGTTGACTGTTAACGGATTAAGTACGATATTTGAATACTTATTTAATTGGGGAGTTTTATAAGTGATGAGGTTAAGGACTGTGCCCCAAAAGGGTACAGTCTTTTTATAAAAAATTTAACGATGCTTATTTTATAAAGTTTTGTTATTAGCCAAAGTGCCCTGCCAACTGTTGTTGGCAGGGCACTTTATTTTTACAAATAACTTTAAGTTATAATTGATTTATAGTTTTCCGTATTGCTATAAGATCTGTCAATAGTTTTTCAAGCAAGTTTAGGTTCAACATATTAGCACCATCACTTTTAGCATTTGCGGGGTCAAAGTGGGTTTCAATAAAAATTCCGTCAGCGCCAGTTGCAATTCCTGCGCGGGCAATTGTTGAAATCATTTCGGGTCTTCCACCGGTTACACCTGCGCTCTGATTAGGTTGTTGTAAACTATGAGTAACATCCAACACGACAGGAGCAAATTGTTTCATTGTTGGAATTCCGCGAAAATCAACAATCATATCCTGATAGCCAAACATAGTTCCGCGGTCGGTAATGAGCACTTGCTCATTATTACAGTCAGTTACTTTTGTAACAGCATGTTTCATACTTTCCGGACTCATAAATTGTCCTTTCTTCAAGTTTACAACTTTTCCGGTTTCTGCAGCAGCAACTACCAAATCTGTTTGACGTACTAAGAATGCGGGTATTTGCAGAACATCTACATATTCAGCAGCCATTGCGGCATCGCTTACTTCGTGAATATCGGTAACGGTGGGAACGTCAAAAGTTTCGGAAACTTTTCGGAGTATTTTTAAAGCTTTTTCATCGCCAATTCCCGTAAAACTATCAATCCGGCTTCGGTTCGCCTTTTTGAAACTTCCTTTAAAAATATAGGGGATTTCAAGGGTGTCGGTAATGTTTACAATCCTTTCGGCAATCTGCAGTGCCATTTCCTCGCTTTCAATGGCGCAGGGGCCGGCAAGAAGGAAGAAATTATTCGAGCTTGTATGTTTTATTTTCGGGATTTTATTCAGTTGCATCGTAAAAGCTTATTTTAAAGCAAAGGTAGTTAAAAGCTTCTTTCCCTCAACTTTGAATACACAACGGAAGTTTTCTAAAAATTACTGCTTCACAATTTTATGGGTTTGGGAATCACCGTTTCTATCTTCAATCTTTAAAAGATAAACTCCCACTTCTACTTTGGATAGATCAATTTGAGTAGAGTTTTGGTTTCTTTCAATGCTTTGTCCCAATATGTTAAAAACAGAGATTTTAGAGATTGGTAGCTTTGATTCTATATAAAGTAGGCCGCTGGTTGGGTTTGGATAAATCCTGTAGTTGACAATTTCGTTTTCTGAAATACCCAAAGTGTTGTTTTTATACCAAATCAATTTATTATTGCCGGCAGATGCCGAAACAATATCGAGCCAACCGTCGCCATCAATATCTGCTGCTTTCGCATCGCTTGCAAAATCAGCCGCTGCATTTATAATGTTAGGCGTTCCGAATGTTCCTTGTCCGTCTTCATTTATTTTCCAAGAAATCTTATCTGAATATCTATTCCATAATAACATGTCATTGTCGCTATCATTGTCAAGATCATAAAAAAGATATTGGTCTCCGTTATCAATCAAGAATTGGAGGTCTCCAAAGTTTCCTTGATTGTCTAAATTTTCGAGCCAATATGTATTTATAAAGGAATTGTCATCTACAGAAGTTATAATAACATCCTTTTTCCCATCGGTATTGATATCAGCATATTGAAACTCCACAATGTTTGTACCACCGGATTGGACCCAAATGAATTGGTAAATAATCTGCATTGGGCCAAAGGTAGCATTGCCCATATTTTTATACCAAAAAATCTTACCTTGACTATACACAAATTCCGTGGTCAAAATGTCCAATAATCCATCGTTGTCAATATCTTTAAGAGCTAATTTTACAAACTCATAATTGTTTTGAATCAACATGTTTTCTTCGCCAAAAGTACCTTGTCCATCGAGATTTTCATACCAAACGATTCCGTTTTCACTAATAGTATTAGTCACTGCCATAAGTAAATCTTGATCCCCATCATTGTCCATGTCTAAAGTAACGACTGAAGAAATAAAATCTTGTTCTAATAATAGTTGAGCATTCCCGAAGTTCCCTGCTCCATCCAGATTTTCAACCCATACAGCTTGTCGTGGGTTATTTCTTAAATAGAGAATATCCTTGTCTCCATCAGTATCTAAATCAACAAATTCAACTGAAAGATATAAGGCACTAGTTCCATCAATCACATTTTCACTTCCGAAATTTCCCATACCATCAAGATTTCTATACCAGCTAAGCTCATGGGTTTCAGCAGAAGCAGTTAAAACATCAATAAAGCCATCATTATCTATATCAAAAGGAATTGATAAATAAGGTTTTATAGTTTCCGTAGAAATAACTTGTTGTTGGCCAAACCGTTGTGCAAACCCAGAAACAGCAAAGAAGATTGATAATGTGAATAGTAATTTTGTCTTCATAACTAAATATTTAACATAAATATATCCTTTTTATACATTAAAATCTCAATTTTTTCAAACAAAATAAAATCACAACTTTTATTTCTAATCCACTTAGAAACACTACTTTTGCACCCTCTTAAAAAAAGGAGCATTGTTATGAAAATCAAAAACATCGCCATTATTGCCCACGTTGACCACGGTAAAACCACGCTGGTTGATAAAATTATGCACCACTGTAGCCTTTTCCGTGAAAACGAAAACACAGGCGAACTTATCCTGGACAACAACGATTTGGAGCGTGAAAGAGGAATTACCATTACCTCAAAAAACGTTTCCGTAGTATATAAAGACGCAAAAATCAATATTATCGATACCCCTGGTCACGCCGATTTTGGTGGGGAAGTGGAGCGCGTATTGAATATGGCAGACGGTGTTTTGCTTTTGGTTGATGCTTTTGAAGGACCGATGCCGCAAACGCGTTTTGTGTTACAAAAAGCAATCTCACTTGGGTTAAAGCCTTGCGTGGTTATAAATAAAGTGGATAAGGAAAACTGTACCCCAGATGAAGTTCATGAATCAGTTTTTGATTTAATGTTTGAATTGGGTGCCGAAGAGTGGCAGCTTGATTTTCCAACCGTTTATGGTTCTGCGAAGCACAACTGGATGAGTGATGACTGGAAAAACCAAACCGACAACATCGAGCCATTGCTTGATATGGTTTTGGAACACATTCCATCGCCAAAAGTTGAGGAAGGAACCGTTCAGATGTTGATTACCTCCTTGGACTTTTCATCCTTTACGGGACGTATCGCGATTGGCCGTTTGCAAAGAGGAACGTTGAAGGAAGGAATGCAGATTGCTTTGGTAAAGCGCGATGGCTCTAAAGTGAAATCAAAAATAAAGGAACTTCACACTTTTGAAGGCTTGGGTCGTAAAAAAGTTGCAGAAGTACAAGCTGGCGATATTTGTGCTTTGGTGGGTCTTGAAGGTTTCGAAATTGGCGATACCGTTGCTGATGCCGAAAACCCCGAAGCACTTAAAACCATTGCGATTGATGAACCTACAATGAGTATGCTTTTCACAATCAACGATTCGCCTTTCTTTGGGAAGGACGGAAAGTTTGTTACTTCGCGCCATATTAAGGAGCGTCTTGAAAAAGAACTGGAAAAAAACCTTGCATTGCGCATGCAACCAACGGACAGTGCCGATAAATTTATGGTTTTTGGCCGTGGGGTTTTGCACCTTTCGGTTTTAATTGAAACCATGCGCCGCGAAGGATATGAACTTCAGATTGGACAGCCACAGGTAATCATTAAGGAAATTGACGGTGTGAAATGTGAGCCTGTTGAAGAAATGACCATCGATTTGCCCGAGACCGTTAGCGGAACGGCTATTAATATGGTTACCATCCGTAAAGGTGAAATGTTGAGTATGGAAGGAAAAGGGGAGCGAATGGTATGTAAATTCATCATTCCATCCCGCGGAATTATCGGGCTTCGTAACCAATTGCTTACCGCTACTGCCGGGGAAGCAATTATGACGCACCGTTTTCTTGAATATCAACCGTTAAAAGGTGGAATTCCTGAAAGACAAAACGGAAGTTTGGTTTCCATGGAAACCGGTCAGGCTATTCCATATTCAATTGATAAATTACAGGATCGCGGACGTTTCTTCGTGAATCCTAATGAAGATATTTACGAAGGGCAGGTTATTGGTGAAAATACCCGTCAGGATGATATGGCCGTAAACATCACTAAAACCAAAAAGCTTTCGAACGTTCGTTCCTCAGGAGCTGATGATAAGGCGCGTATTATTCCAGCTATTAAATTTTCTTTGGAAGAAGCGTTGGAATACATCCAAAAGGACGAATATGTTGAGGTTACACCAAACCATTTAAGACTTCGAAAAATATATTTGAAGGAAGTAGACCGCAAGCGAAACAAGATTTAAAAGAGGATATAAGACAGTAAGACATAAGACGTAGGACGAGCGCAGAAATGATATTAAAAGATGTCTTACATCAATTAGTCCTAAGTCAATTTTAAAATAATCGCTGAGCAACTCAATAAACTCGGCGATTTTTAGTTAATTTGTTGTCGCCGAAAGGCAAACATAGAATAAAACAATAGGTATGAATTTTCTTTATTTCGATCCAGGGCTGGGAGCTATGATAGTACAGGCGGTAGTGGCGGCGGCGGCTGGCATTTTGCTTTTTTCAAAAAACGTTATGTATAAGGTGAAATCTTTTTTCGGATTGGTAAAAGAAGAGGAAGATACTTACGATTCAATTGACATTGAAGAGCAAGACACCGATACTGATGACAAAAAAAACTGACGCACACCAAGCCTCTTTTCGCGACCCTTCGGGTTATATGTTTTATGATGGAAAAATCCTGCGAAGGGCCATCAAACCTATATATTTTCCGCAATACAACAAACTGAAGGACAGCGGTTTTTTTAAAAATCTAATTTCGAATGGTCTTTTGATTCCGCATGAGGAAACCTCGGTCTCTTCGGAAGAAATAATCATTACTCCCGAAGAAATTCCCTTCATTACAAATCCGTACGAATGGAGCTTTGAGCAATACAAACACGCTGCGCTCCACACCCTGAAAATCCAGAAATACGCACTTTCAAAAGGCTTTATTTTGAAGGATGCTTCTGCTTACAACGTTACTTTCCACAAAGGGAAACCAATTTTTATAGACACGCTTTCTTTTGACTTTTACGAAGAAGGAACACCGTGGCGCGCTTACAAGCAATTCATCACCCACTTTTTTGGGCCGTTGGTTTTGGCAAAATATCACGGCACCGAAGTTTTCAAAATGATGCAAACGCACATTGATGGAATTCCCGTGAAACTGATTTCATCATTGCTGCCAACACGTACTAAGCTTAGTTCGGTTATTTACCCAAACATTCACTTGCTCGCTAAAATGGAAAGCAAACACAGCGAGGATTACAAAGCCGAAACCAAAATTGCGACCCTTTCAAAAAAATCACAGGAAAACATTGTTGAAAGCCTTTATGATTATATAAAAGGCCTGACGCTGAAAGAAGCCAGTGAATGGGGAGATTATTACAACAAAACAAATTACGATGAAACCGCTTTTGAAGCAAAAAAAACGCTGATAAAAGAGTGGATAAAACCATTGGCACCACAAAAATTGATTGACGTGGGCGGAAACGACGGCACTTTTGCTCGAACCGTGATTGATAGCGTTCCGCACATCATTGTTACTGATATTGACAGCAACGCTGTTGACTATAACTACAAACAACTGCAGCAAAACAAGGAAACCAATATGCTTCCATTTGTTTGCGATGTGCTGCAACCCGCACCGGGCATCGGTTTCAACAATACGGAGCGCAATTCTTTGATTGAACGTTTGGCAGAATACGCGCCGGATGTTACTATGGCTTTGGCATTAATCCACCACATCACGCTTTCCGGAAACGTGCCTTTTGAAAAATCGGCTTCGTTTTTTGCTTCCTTTTCGAAGAATTTAATCATCGAGTTTCCAACCCGTGAGGATTCCTGGGCGCAATCGTTATTGGTTCGCAAGCGCGAATTCATAAACCATTTTGATTTTTACAACGAAACCGAGTTTGAAAATGGCTATCAGCAATATTTTACCCTTGAAAAAAAGGAAACAGTAAAAGGCACCAAACGTTTGCTGTATCTTTTGAAAAACAAAAATTATGCAGGCTAAAAAAAAACAGGGATTTCTCTCGTTTTTTTTTGAAAAGGACAACCTTTTTCCAATAATATCAGCAATTGCGGCGGGCTTATATCCGCTGCTTTTTTATTACACTAACAATTATAAATTGATAAATTCCTGGGGGCACTTCGGGTATTTTATTTCATTATTTATATTGCTGCCGATTCTGGTTTTTTTCATTGCAAATAAAGTTTCAGAAATTACTTTTTTTAGAAGACTTCGGTCCTTTAAGCTTCCTTTTTTAAACTTTTTCTTCTTCTTTTTCTTTCTGAACATAGCACTTTATGCAGGGTTTAGCTGGTTAAGGACATTTATAGTTTTTGTAATTGCCTCGCTGCTCACTTTTTTATTTTGGAAGCATTTCAAAAAAATAATCGCTTTTCAGTTTATACTTGCTGTAATCGGTATTTTCACTTTAACGCCCGTAATTATTAAGCAATTGAATTATTCCAAGGAATGGATGATACAACCCGATGGCATTGAAACTGCTGTTTTTAAAAAGAAGCCGAATATCTATTTCATCCAGCCCGATGGGTATGTGAATTTTTCAGAAATGAAAAAGGGAAATTACAATATTGAAAACACAGCATTTGAAACTTTCTTAACGGATAATAACTTCAAAAACTATCCAAATTTCCGAAGCAATTACGGAGCAACTTTGCCTACCAATAGTTCGTTGTTTATGATGAAGCATCATTATTACAACAACGGTTCAGATTTCACAGAAACCATCGATGCGCGTACTGTTATAGTTTCTGACAACAGTGTGCTCCGTATTTTAAAAAACAATGGTTACCGTACATTCCTTCTCACAGAGCAGCCTTATTTTTTGACCAATAAACCAAAACTGGGCTATGATTTTTGCAATTTTTCAACTGAAGAAATCAGCTTTGTAACCACAGGTCTTGGAAATCCTCGGGATGTAATTAAGCCATTTGAGGATTATCTGGAAACGTATTCCGAAGGACCCAATTTCTTTTTTGTGGAGATTTTCAACCCAGGGCATATTATTAATAGAGAAGCGAAATCAAAAGGTATTGCTGGAGAGCGGGAACATTATATTGAAAGTTTAAAAGAAGCTGACAAGAAACTTACAGAACTTACAAAAACAATCCTCAATAAAGATCCAGAGGCACTGATCATTATCATGGCGGATCACGGTGGTTTTGTGGGAATGAAAAGTGTGGAAGATTCGTACACAAAAAGTACGGATCCAGATCTTGTAAACTCAATTTTCAGTTCCATTCTCGCCATTCATTGGCCCAATGGTGAAGCACCGAAATTTGACAATAAACTGAAAACTTCTGTGAATTTGTTTCGCATTTTGACATCTTATTTAAGTGAAAATGATTTGTATCTTGCAAACTTACAGCCCGATGAAAGTTATATTATCATCTACTATGGGGCAACACAAGGAACATACCAATACTTGGATGGAGAAGGAAATGTGGTTTTTAAAAAGCATTAATGGAGTCTAAACAATCAAAAAACGGTTTTAAATATTTTTTTGGAGCTACTTCAGAAAACCCTTTATTGATAGCGCTCGGCGTGGGCCTTTACCCATTGGTTTTCTATTATTCCCGAAACTTTGGAATGATTAATTCCTGGGAACAGTTTGGGTATTTTTTATTGCTTTTTTTAGTGCTTCCTATACTGTTCTTTTCATTTTTAAAGTGGTTTTCAAACCTATCGTTTAATTCAAAATGGGGAAAATACCTGCTTCCTTTTTTCAGTGTTTTTCTATTTCTTTTTTACATTAAAATTATTTTGTACGCAGATGTCCAACGGAAAATAATCTTAGGGATTTTTATCATTTCAGCGCTGATAGCCTTTTTTCTTTACAAGCATTTCAAAAAATGGATTGTTTTGCAGCTAATTTTAGTTGTGATTGGGTTTATTGGTCTGGTGCCGATGCTGATAAAATATTTAAACTATTCTTCAGACTGGATGCAACAACCGGACAATATTGAAGAAATTGTTTTTCAGAAAAAACCAAATATTTACTACATCCAACCAGACGGTTATCCAAGTTTTTCAGAACTGAAGAGTGATTATTATAAAGTGGATAATTCAAGCTTTGATGCTTTTTTAGCGGAAAAGGGCTTTAAAAATTATCCAGATTTTCGAAGCAATTACATCACGACCATCACTTCAAATAGTGCTACTTTTATGATGAAGCACCACTATTACAACAAAGGTAGGGATTATTCGGAAATGCTGAATGCGCGAAAAAACATTATGTCCAAAAATCCGGTGCTTTCCATTTTTAAAAACAACGGTTACAAAACCCATTTTATTAGTGAGCATCCGTATTTAATGGTCAACCGGCCAAAAATAGGTTTTGATTATACCAATTTCAGTTACAGTGAAATTCCCTATATCACTACTGGATTCAATGTTAAAAGAGAGGTTTTTCCAGATTTGGAAAAGACAATTGCTTCAAAAAACGATGGTGGAAATTTCTTTTTTATCGAAATTTTTGAGCCAGGCCATATTTCCACTACAAAAGAGGCTTCTAAAGGTAAAGTAGCAGAGCGGGAGCAATGGCTTGAAAAACTGGAAATAGCAAACATAAAGATTGAAAAAATGGTCAATCTAATTTCCGAAAAGGATCCTGAGGCCTTGATAATGATTATGGCAGACCACGGCGGTTTTGTGGGGCTTGACTATACGCGCCAAGTTTATACCAAAACGTCCAATCCCGAGATTATTTATACTACTTTTGGAGCTATGCTGGCTATAAAATGGCCAAATGGTGAAGCTCCCGAAATGGATTCAAAATTGAAAAGTTGTGTAAATGTTTTCAGGGTTTTGTTTTCCTATTTGGGCAATGACCAAAAATATTTACAGCATTTGGAAAAAGATGGTAGCTATCTTATTATAAAGGAAGGCGCCGAGCCTGGCGTTTATGAATACATTGACGATAGCGGAAACATCGTTTTCAAAAAAGTATAATTTCTTAAAAAGGTTATGGGTAATTTCTTCACAAAATACTTTAAAGAAAATTTCAATCCGTTGCTTACGGGCCTTATTTGTGGATTTTATCCGTTGGTTTTCTATTTTTCAAATAACTTTTCGGCAATCAATTCTTGGGAACATTTAGGGTTTTTTCTATTGTTTTTTATAGGAATTCCAGTAGTGGTTTTTACAATTGCCTCATTATTTTTCAAGTATTCTGAAACGCTTTCAAAATACAGACCACACATTCTTTTCGTGTTGATAATTATGACCGTGGCAACCTTGATGTCACAAGCAATGTATCTTACGCTTAAAAAGAAAATGCTGTTGGGTCTGCTGATTGTTTCAGTTTTAGCAGCTTGGAAAATGCATGCGCACTTTAAAAAACTGCTTGTCATTATTTTATTGATGAGCATACTTCCAACAGTTAATTGCGTTATAAAAATTGTGGAACACGAACAGAAAATGGAATGGATAGCGCTTCCGGATTCAATTGAAAATGCTAAGTTCAAAACCACCCCCAATATTTATATGATACAACCGGACGGCTATGTGGGGCGGGATATGATGGAGAGCGATTTGTACAATTTCAACAATCCTTTTTATGGGTGGCTGGAAAATAATGGCTTCAAAATTTACGACGATTTTCGAAGCAATTATCCAGCGAGTTTAACTTCGAATTCTTCAATGTTTTCCATGAAACAGCACCGTTTTGGAAATGTTCTTTTTCCGTCAATTGATATGCCTAATTCACGCGATATAATTGCTGGAAATAATACGACAATCACCACGCTGAGAAACAACGGCTATAAAAATTTCTTTATCGTCCAGGACGAATATTTTCAGCAAAACAGACCAAAACAGGAGTATGATTACTACAATCTGAATCCTGACGAAATCCCTTATTTCAGCAATGACAACAACGTGAAAAAAGTAGTTTTTAATGATTTGAAAGCTGCGATGGATACAGTGAATATTAATGGTCCACGGTTTTATTTTGTTGAAAAATTGCTGCCACACCACATACATTTTGCGGCTTCCAAAGAGGAGGAACGCGATACCTATATCGAAAAAATAAAAGAAGTAAACGGGTGGTTGGAAAGCACAATAAATTATATTTCTGAAAAAGATCCGAACGCAATCGTTATTATTTTGGCGGACCATGGCGGCTGGGTTGGTTTGGGCAGTTATCCCGAAATGTTCTCAACTAATGATCCGCAGCAAATACGTTCCATTTATTCTACTTTAGCAGCTATAAAATGGAACGGTCATTTAAAGGAAGGAATGGATGCTGAATTGAACAGCAACGTGAATATTTTTCGCGTACTGTTTTCCATTTTAAGCAATAATCCCGAATATTTGAAATATTTGGAGGATGATTCAAGTTATAACTTGCAGAACGGCGTTTTTTCAAAATCGGTGCGAGCCGTGATTGATGACAGCGGAAACGTGACTACAAACTAAACTGAAACTATAAATATTGGAAGACATTTACGAGATAAAAAAATATCAACCATCACAAAAATCGGTGTGGGATAGCTTTGTGAAAGAAGCAAAAAACGCTACGTTTTTGTTCCAACGCGATTTTATGGATTACCATTCCGATAGATTCACGGACCACTCACTTTTAATATATAAAGGCGAAAAGTTGGTTGCAGTGCTTCCTGCAAATATTTCAGGTTCTGAATTACATTCCCACCAAGGCCTTAGTTACGGCGGCCTAGTTTTGGACAAACAGGCCACTTTTGAAGAAACTTTACATATTTTTAAAAGTCTGCTCACTTTTCTTAAAAGTGAAGGTTTTACTGTTTTAAAACTGAAATTGCTTCCGAAAATTTATCATCAAATGCCAAGTGATGAAATTGATTATTTACTATTTCTCGTAAAAGCTTCGTTAATCAGAAAAGATTTTACAAGTTGTGTTTTTAACGAAAATTCTTTAAAAATAGCTTCCTCAAATCGCTTGCGCGGAATTAAAAAAGGAGTAAAAAACGAATTAAAAGTTAGTGAAGAGGTAAATTTCAAACCATTTTGGAGCAAAGTTTTGGAACCAAATTTAAAGCAAGTCCACAACCAAAAGCCAGTTCATTCTTTGGAAGAAATTGAGCTGTTGCAATCCCGCTTCCCTAAAAACATTAAACAATTCAACGTTTATAAAAATGACGAGATAGTTGCAGGAGCAACAATTTTCGAAACTGTTACTGTAGCGCACGCACAATATATTTCAGCAAATGAAGAAGGGCGACAAACAGGTGGTTTGGATTTTCTGTTCAATCATTTATTGCAGCATTATTCAAATAAAAATTATTTCGATTTTGGAATAAGCAATGAAGCACAGGGAATGAAGGTAAATAAAGGTCTTTTGCATTGGAAAGAAACCTTTGGTGGCAGAAGTATTGTGCACGATTTTTATGAAATCAAAACCGAGAATCACAAACTTTTAAACGACATTTTTATATGATTCCGTTTTTAAATCTAAAAGCAATATACCAACGTTATGAAGCGGAATTTCAGAAAAGTTTCCAGACTTTTTTAGATTCCGGATATTATATTTTGGGAAACCAAGTAAAATTATTTGAGGGTAATTTTGCCAGATATTGCGGAACAACCCACTGTATAGGTGTTGGTAATGGTCTGGATGCGCTTCGGTTGATTTTGGAAGGTTATAAGATACTAGGAAAGCTAAAAGAAAACGACGAAGTTTTGGTTGCTTCCAATACATACATTGCAACTATTTTGGCAATAAAACAGGCAGGTTTAAAACCAGTTTTGGTAGAAGCAGATTTGGAAACCTATAATTTCGATTTAACTGCACTAAAAAAATCTATTTCCGAAAAAACGAAAGTTATTATGCCCGTCCATCTCTACGGACAGCTTTCGCCAATGGAAGAAATTTTGAAGATTTCAAAAGAAAACAATCTACTCGTTATTGAAGATGCTGCACAGGCTCACGGCGCGAAGAACAAAGCTGGCAAATTTGCCGGAAATATAGGTGATGCTGCGGGTTTCAGTTTTTATCCTACCAAAAATCTTGGTGCTTTGGGAGATGGGGGAGCAGTAACGACAAATAATGATGCTTTGGCCGAAGTGATTAGAAAACTCAGAAATTACGGAACTTCAACTAAATATGTTAATGAGTTTTTAGGTTTCAACTCAAGGCTTGACGAATTGCAAGCGGCATTTTTAAATATAAAGTTGCCGACTTTGGATGCTGATAATGAAATTCGAAGAACGATCGCCAAGAATTATATTTCTGAAATTAGTAACGATAAAATAGTTCTTCCCGAATATGACGGCAATGAAAACCATGTGTTCCATCTTTTTGTAGTTCGTGTAAAAAACAGAAATACTTTTATAGACCATTTGGACCGAAACAGCATTGGCCATTTAACTCACTATCCAATTCCACCCCATAAGCAGCAGGCACTTTCAGATTTTTCGCATTTAAGTTTTCCAAATGCTGAAAAAATACACAACGAAATTATAAGCATCCCAATGAGTCCTGTAATGACCGAGGAAGAGGTTGAAAGAGTTATTTCAGTTTTAAACAGTTATTAATTTGAAAATTCCCGAATCCATACGCGGTAATTTACTTTTAAAGATGACTTCTTTAAATGCCGGAGTTATCGGCGTTCGGTTGGTTATTTCATTGTTCATTCAGCGTTTACTGGCTGAAATTGTTGGCGAGGCTGGAATTGCCAAAATCGGCTCCCTTCGCAATCTTTTGGAAATGCTTAGCTCTTTTGCCTCAGTTGGTATTTTTAGTGGAGTTGTAAAATATGTGGCAGAATATAAAGATGACAAAGAGCAGTTGCAGAAACTGTTTTCCACCACATTGGTATTTACAGTTTTGGGAACCATAGTTGTTTCCTTGGTTTTATTTTTTGGTGCAGATTACTTAAGCACCACTATTTTTGATTCTCCCAATTATATTTATCTTATAAAATTATTGGCAGTAATTGTGCCGTTTATAAGTATGTACCGCGTTTTTAACGGTATTGTGAATGGACTCTCATTGTATAAAAAATTGGCTGGAATAGACCTTTTCAGTTACATTTTAAGTGCAATTCTTACTGTTGTTTTGTTGCTTACAAATAATATTGATGGCGCGCTGATAGCAATTGCAATAACTCCGGCGCTGCAGTTTTTCGTGCTCCTTTATATTTTTATAAAAGTGCTTCGCGAATATGTACAGTTTTCAAAACTTACATTCAAAGTACCTATGGCTAATGGGCTTTTGGCATTTTCACTGATGTCCTTTTTTTCCACTGTGTTGTTGAATTATGTTGAAATTGATATTCGTGTAATGATCCAAAACAAAATTACAATGGCCGATGCAGGAATTTGGACAGCGATGACCAATATTTCTAAAAACTACATGGTTTTTTCGAGTGCCATCTTCACTTTGTACGTACTTCCAAAATTTGCTGGAATTCACAATAAAACTGATTTTAAGGCTGAACTCTTCAATATTTACAAAACATTATTGCCGCTTTTTGGAGTAGGAATGTTACTGATATATTTTTTGAGGGACTACGTTATCCAAATCATCTATCCAGATTTTCTCGGGATGGAACCACTGTTTAAGTGGCAACTGTTAGGAGATTTTGTACGTTTGGCAGCTATTGTTTTGGGATACCAGTTTTTAGCGAAAAAAATGGTGCGTAATTTTATCTTTTCAGAAGTGTTGTCGCTTGCGCTTTTCTACGGATTCTCTTATTACTTCGCTGGAATTTATGGCGTTGAAGGGGTTGTAATGGCTCACTTTTTAAGATATGTGGTTTACTTTTTTGTAGTGTTTTTCCTCGTGTTCCGTTATTTCAAAAAGAAGCGTAAAACAACCGAATAATAGCTAAAAGCAAACAATAGTTTATGGCTATCTTTGCAAAAAAATTCAAAGCTTACCTTATTCTGAATTCATATGGCCCAACAACTCTTTAATCCGTTCAAGGATTTAATTTTCGACGAACATTTTTGTTTCCTTTCAGGAGCTTTGACTACTGAAAAAATTACTGTTTTCCCACAGTGGTTGATGGATCATTTTAAGTTTGGTGACGAAAAGATTGAGATGATGGATAAAACCAAATCCTACATTTATTCCGACCTTGAATTACCCTGTTCTTTTGAAGTAAAGCAAGCGTTTGAAGCATTGGACTTAAAAATTCAAGCCGCTTATAAAAATGGTTTTGAAGGAATGGCATCACTCGACCAAGAGTTGCTTTTTCAATGGACAGGCAGAATGGTCTATGGCCTGCTTTATTACGAAATGGTTTATGAAAGAGACCGACTGCTTAGGAAAGGTGAGGAATTTGAACTTTCGGCTGCGCTCAAGGAACGCTTTGGCCATTTTCATTTAATGCTTCAGTCGATAATTGAACCAATTACTTTTGTTGGAAAAAAACCTTGGAGCATTGTTGTCTTTCCTCTAAAATATTCCGCAGATATTTTTAGCTATCGTGATGATGCCATCAATTTAATGTTTTCGTTCGGGGTCAATGGCTTTGGTTTTATTGCGTGTTTGCAGGACAATGGAATAATCGGAGAGAAGCAAAAAGAACTGCTCGATAAAATGGAAGACCACGTTTTACATCCAATCCAATTTGAAGAGCTGTACGCACGGTTTCACTATTCAGATTATATTTTGCAGTATAAACCGGAATACAAAATTGAAAATCAGGACAACGGAATTACTATAGAAGCACTTCCTATTGAAAAAAAGGGAAGCAAACCAATTTTCGGGTTTTGGGATGAGGATATATTTGCCCAATTGCTCGCCAATTATTGGAGCGTGTATGGTATTGAAAGGGAAGATATTCTTCAATTTCAGAAACCGCCACTTAGCTTTCTTGAAAATCCATATTCCAAGGATTTTATTAACCCGGAAACAATCGATTTACCATTTTAACTATTTCTCCCAAGTTTCCAAATATTTTTTGGCGATGGAAACATAGTCGTGCTCACGTTCAATAAATTTTCGGGCATTGACAGAAATGGAAGTCAATTTTTCAGGATTTAAAATTAAATCTTCAAGCTTATCGTATAAATAATCTGAGTCTGGGAGTGAATTTATACACACTTCGTCTGCCTTTAAATTGTAGCATTCCAAAAACTCGATTTCGGCTCCTGTAAAAACAACTTTTCCCTTTGCCATCGCTTCCAAAGCGTTATAGCCTTGGTCATACGCACACACTTGATCCAAAAGTATATGTGCCGAATTATACTTTTCAATGTATTCGGAATATGGAACGTTTTCAACTGTAATTACTTCAACTTTTGAAGCGTGTTTCTGTTGAAGTTTTTCAAGTGCAGCTTCAAAATAATCGTTTCCTTTTTTGAAATAATTCGCGCGATTGATGCCGTGGAAAATGATAATCTTTTCTTCAGGAACCAGAGGTTTAAATCTCAGCCTTTCAGTGTTTACAGGATTTGGAATTACTCCCAAATACTTTTTATTTCCTTGAAGCGGAATGTCATAATCCAAATCGGAAGCAATTACACCATCAACATTTTCAAAAACAAAATCGTGCAAATCTTTGTATTCTGGCTTTAAATATTTTAAAGCTGGGAAAAATGCTTGCTCTGAAATTTTTCCATTAAAAAGCGGATTGAAAATAGAGTAGCGAAATTTTTTTTCATAAGCGTACTTAACGCTCGTATAATCCGTTCCGCAGGAAAGCAAGAAGAGTTTTTTATTGTTCTCCTTTAAAAATGAAATGATTTCCTTTTCGTGTTTTGGCAAAATCCCAAGCGGACTTTCGTTTATCAATTGCACAACATCAAAACCTTTAAATTTTTCTTGCTGCTGAAGAAATTGGTTTTTTAAGGAAAGAGAAGAAATGTCCAAGCCAAAAAGTTTGAATAAACCAACCTTCACTTTTTTTGAAATCCCCGAATCATACTTTCGCTTTAAAAGGATATCTGAGGGGAAATTTTTAAATTCATCGCCAGTGGAAACAAGGGTTACTTCGTGGCCCATCGCCAACAATCCCTCTTTTAAGGAATTGTGCAACCTGCTGTATTCGCCCACTAAAAGTATTTGCATAAAAGCTATATTTGCCTTGTGCAACCAAAAATACATAATAAATAGCGATGGACGCTGAAAAGAAATTCAAAGTGTGTTTGGTTTCCATTTCGCTTGCAAAAGGTGGGTTGGAGCGCTCGTGCGCTATGCTTTCACAAATGCTGGAAGCAAAAGGTCATGAGGTGCATTTGGTAATTTTGAACGATGAAGTTGATTATCCTTACAGCGGAAAATTGTTTAATTTAGGAAAACTGAAAGCGGAAAAAGACTCAATGGTGAAACGTTTGCTGCGCTTTCGGAAATTTCGAAATTATTTAAAAAAGGAAAATTTTGATGTAATAATTGATCACCGACCTAAAAATAATTTTGAGCGGGAATTGTTTTATTCGAAATTTATTTATCGAGAGCTCAACAAAATTTATGTGGTGCACAGTTCCAAAAAAACGGAATACTTGACTGAGAATCCCTCCGCTTTTTCAAAAATCTGTCAAAAAAACCTTTTGAACGTTGGCGTTTCAGAATATATAGAAAACGAAATTTTGAAGAAGGAAGGAATAGACAATTCCATAACAATCCACAATGCTTTCGATCCTTCTTGGATTGAAGAAAAGAGCGAGTTTCCCCAAATACTTCAAAATAAAAAATATATACTTTCCTATGGCAGATTGGACGATTCCATAAAGGACTTTTCATTTTTGATTAAAGCTTTTTCACAATCGAAAGTTTGGGAAAAGGATTTTCATCTTGTTATTTTGGGTGATGGAAAAGACAAGGAAATGCTTCAAAAACTGGCAGCTTCAAAAGAATGTTGTGATCAAATTTTATTTTTCCCTTTCACTAAAAAACCTTTCGAAATCATTAAAAACGCACATTGTGTAACACTGACAAGTAAATATGAAGGCTTCCCAATGGTGCTCGTAGAATCACTTTCTTTGGGAGCGCCCGTGGTTTCACTGGATATAATTTCGGGGCCTTCGGAAATTGTACAACACCAAAAAAATGGTTTGCTGATTGCCGAAAGAAGTTTACCTTTATTTGCGGAAGCATTGCAAAAAATATGCTTTGATGAGAAACTTTATAATGAGATGAAAGCGAACGCAAAACCTTCCGTAGAACAGTTTTCAATGCAGGCCATTTCTGAAAAATGGAACCAAACTTTACAGCATGCAATACGTTGATTTGGATAAAATAGAACTGAGGGAAATTCCTAAAATTAGCGATCCGGACGGTCGCGGAAACCTTTCAGTGGTTGAAAAGGATTTTTTGCCCTTTATAATAAAACGGGTTTATTATTTATACGATGTTCCAAGCTCTTCCACTCGTGGCGGCCACGCCCATAAGGAATTGCAGCAATTTTTGATTGCTGTAAGCGGCAGTTTTGACGTGGTTTTGGACAATGGAAAAACCCGTAGAACCATAACTCTTAATAAACCCGATAAAGGTTTGCTAATTCCGAATGGGGTTTGGCGTGAATTGGAAGATTTTTCTTCTGGCGCTGTTTGTCTTTCTTTGGTTAGTGAAGAATATAATGAAGACGATTACATTCGTGAATACAATGATTTCAAGTTATTTAAAAGTACCTAACCGCAGTCCGAGCTTTTCCAAATTATTCTTCGTTTTTGAAAGATACTTCAAAATGGTTTTGTTTTGACGAAGTAGAAATTGTTGCTTTTTACTTAGGTTTTCCTGGTTTATCTTTTTGAAATTTTTCTGAAAAGCTTCTTTATTGCCTTCTATTTTTGCTAAGACACACAGTGAGTAACGGTTTAAATCCAGAAATTTTTTAAGAGCGGGATTGTTTTTTTCGAAAACTTCGTAGGCTTCATAATTGGCTTTTTCTTCTATATTTTTTACACTTTGGAACAAGCTGTTTTTCCGAACTATATAAGTTGCACAGACTTTTGGGCTAAAAACAACTTTGTATTTTAAACCTATTCGAACGTAAAGATCTGTGTCCTCTCCACTTTTAATTTTTGGATCGTACCAACCCACATTTTCAAACACATCTTTTTTTAAAACAGTGGAAATGCTCAACAATACTGAATCTAATTGGCTAGACTCAAAATAATCAACAATAATTGAATCTTTTCCAATGGTTTGGATAGAGTAACTGTTTTTAAAAGTTTTTCTGTTGCGTTTTATTTCGGTAGCGGTAGCAAAAACGGATTCATTGGGGTGTTCATTTACTAACCGATTTTGTTCCTCTAAATAAAAAGGATACCAATAATCATCAGCGTCCATTAAGGCTATATATTTGGATTCTGCTTGCTGTATTGTAAAATTTCTCGCAGCCGATGCGCCACTGTTTTCCATGGAAAAATAACGAATGCGCGGATCCTTGAATTTTAATATTTCAGTTTCACTGTTGTCGGTAGAACCATCATTCAGAATCACGACTTCAAAATCAGTAAAGGTCTGGGCCAAGACACTTTTTAACGTATCAGCAATGTACTTTTCTTTGTTAAAGACCGATATGACTACCGAAAATTTAGGCATCCTTAGTTTTTAAAGAACTAAGATAGCCCAAGCGGTACAAATCAAAAAGGAAAAGGGATGGATTTGTAGAATTTAGATTTTTCAGCATTGGTTTCTTAAAGGCATTGAAGAATATTCGCATTACAAACAATAATCTTCTTTTTTTTAGTTTCAAATAGGTTTTCAGGATTTTCACGGTTTCCTTGTCAATAGCACCAGTGTTGTGAAAATTCAATAAATTTTGAAGCGCCAATTCTGACTTTTTTATGAAAACCTCATTGATTTCCAAATTTAAATGGATCACCGGATTATCAATGTGTGTCAGTGGAATATTATTTTTTTTAAGTTCATAACCGAAAACGGAATCTTCATAACCATATCCAGTTAGTTTTTCATTGAATTTTATTTTTTCAAAAATCTCTTTTTTAATAGCAAACCCCATCGTTATAAAACTGCGGTATGGATTTTTAAGGCGTTCTACGAGCGGCAGACTTTCACGTTCTGAGCCGTATTTATGCCTTAAACTATATTTTTCAGAATTATTTTCTGGATATTTAATTCCTCCAAAAATCACCGAAGCTTCATTTGAAATAGTAACCAAATATTTCGCAATAAATTCTGGGTTTGAAGGAAAGGTGTCCGCATCCAAAAACAATAACCAATCATAATTTGCTTGTTCTGCTAAAAGATTTCGGATTTTGCTTCTGCCGATATTTCTTTCCAAAGCTTGAAAACTACACTGCTTCAACAAATTTATTTTTGAATTTTCCTCCAACGGTTTTTTGTCAGTAGAAGCATCGTCCAAAACCACGATTTCATAAACCTCATTTGCGATTTCACACTGTTTTTGCAAGTTTTCTACCAATGAAAAAACGTTGTAATTGTATGTAGGGATAAGGATTGAAATCATTTTTTGGCGATAAGTACAGTTTCTTTCATAAATCCAAAACGTTCATTTGCCGGAAAAGTTTTGATTTCCACATTTTGAAAGCCGTTTTCTTTCAATCTGCGCATTAATCCTTCCACAGAGTAAATGCGTACGTGGTCTTCCTGCCCGAAGGCTACTATTCGTTCTTCGGGCGTTTTCTTTGAAAAATCCTCGTATATTTCTCCTTCTTTAAAAGGAGTTTGGATTACACACTTGCCATTGGGTTTTAATACGCGATGTAATTCTTCCATTGCTTTTTTGTCGTCTTCAATATGTTCCAAAATATGATAGCAGATTATCAGATCGAAAAAATTGTCTTCCAAAGGAATTTTAGTGATATCATACTGATAATCCGCCAGAAATTCATCTTCAAAATCAGTACTGAAATAAGTGATGCTCGGATTTTTCTTCAGCAATCTGTAAACACTTCGCGAAGGTGAAAAGTGGAGCACTTTTCCGTATGCTAAATCGTTTTCGTTAATATAGGAATAAAGTCTTCTTGTTCTGGAACGGCTCCCGCAAAAGGGACAAAGCAGGTCGCCATCGGGAATTTTAATAAATCGTTTAACCAAATGACCGCAAACCGTACATTCGTGATTTTTTCCACGTAGGTGAAAAGCAAAAATGGAACGAAAAAAAACCTCGTTCTCAAAAAGAATTTTTTTTGGAACAAAGGTGAGTGCCACTTTTTTTAAGGTTTGGTACATCTGGCTAAAATACAGTAATCTTTTTGGATGCGGGAAATTTGATTTTCTATTTGGTCCATAAAAAATCGTTTTCAAAAAAAAATTAAAAAAAATGTATCTTGTAAAAAAATAATCAGCTGTGCGGATATTTATTTTAGTTTTTGTTGTTTTTTCTACACTTTCAGCTTACTCCCAACAAGAGGCCTGGTTTTATCTGCGTGCGCGCGATACTTCTTTCGTGCCTTCCTTTGAAAAAAAAGGAGATTATTTGAGCTATTCGGGTAAAGATGCAAGGCTGAAGGCAGCTTTAAAAAACTATAAAATTAAAATTTTCAAAAAAACCTGGAAACACGCCAAAAAACAAAACCTTAAAAAAACTTTTTTTGTAATTGCCGATAATGAAGCAATGATGACAGATTTATTGCAAAATGTTTCCCATCTTTTTGAGTTTGGCGAATTGATAGCCGAAGAGGACAAAAAAATTTTTGAACCCAATGATTACGGATTGACAAGTACCATAGGCGATAATTTGGGAGCGCAAGTTAATCTGGATTATCTTGACGTAATGGAGGTTCCGAAAGCTTGGTATTACACAACAGGTTCGCGCGATGTAATTATTGGAATTTCGGATGGGTCCATCAAAACAGACGATAAGGAATTTGAAGGAAAAAGTAAGATTATAAGGGAGTCTTTTATGGCAAAAGGCCACGGATTTTCTGTTGCTGAATCTGCGGCCGGCCAAGGAGACAATGGGTATGCCATTCCGGGGGTATGTTACGATTGTAGTGTTTATTCCACCAATTATAGACACATAAATAATTTAGAGCAACTCGTTGAGCTTTCCAAATTAGGAGTGAAAGTTATCAATTGTAGTTGGGGGCTTGCACACTATTATGAAACGGCCCAGCAGGCTATTTATGAAATGATGGACAATGGTACAGTAGTGGTTGCAATAGGCCACAACCCACCTTTTTCGGAAACAAAGGGAAAAAAACCTTATTATCCAGCTTCATATGATAAAGTTATTGCGGTTTCTTCTGCTTCGCACCGCTATGCACATTATTCTGAAAATATTCAGATTGAAGAAGATAAGGGCTTGTATTACATAAAAAATATTCGCTATTATGTGGGGCTTACCGGTGGTTTTAAAAATAATGATACTACTCAGGTTCCGCATTTGTATCCTATCAGCATCCGAAATTTGAATAGTGAAATTGACATTGTAGCTCCTTCACAGGGTATTTATAGATACGGTGAACGAGCCCTCAACGGTTTTGACGACGTTAGTCAATTTAACCAAACTTCAGGGGTGGCACCATTGGTTACGGGCAGTATTGGGCTTATGTTTTCGCTTTATCCCTGTCTTCCCGCGGAAGAGGTTGAAACCATCCTAAAATTCACTTCTACCAATATAGACGACGTGGAGCCCAACAAACCCTATGCGGGAATGTACGGTGCGGGAATGCTGAATACAGGCCGCGCGGTAAAAATGGTTTTCGATATGTTTGCTGAAAAGGAACCAGTAAAAATTGAAAACCAGCGATTCAGTCGCTGGGATTTTAAACTGACTTCTATTTCTGAAGTAGTTATGCAAAATCAGAAGTTTACTGAAGAAGCAACTTTAAATCTTACCTCAAAAAAGCGAATTGTAATTTCTGAAAATACCGTCCTAAAACCGAACGCGAAAGGAAAAATTCATCTTAAAATTGACCCGTCGCTTAAAAAAGAATGTGAGCTACAACTTCGCGACCCAAGTATCCTAGGTGATTAAACCGTTTTTTGAACTACTTCAAAAATCTGGTTTTCATCGCACTTCAATGTTTTGGAAGGATACTTCAGCAACAAGGCATAATCGTGCGTTGCCATTAAGATGGTATTACCGTTTTTATTTATCTCACGTAAAACTTCCATTACTTCCACACTCGTTTGTGGGTCTAGGTTTCCCGTGGGCTCATCTGCGAGAATAAGTTCAGGATCGTTCAAAAGAGCACGTGCAATGGCAACGCGCTGCTGTTCCCCGCCCGAAAGTTGGTAAGGGTATTTAAAGGCTTTGGTTTTCATATCAACCTTGTCCAATACCTCGTTTATCTTGCTTTCCATCGCAGCTTTGTCCTTCCAGCCTGTGGCCGTCAAAACAAAATTTAGATTGTCGCGAACCGTGCGATCGTTCAAAAGTTTAAAATCCTGAAAAACCACGCCCAATTTCCTGCGTAAAAAAGGAATATCCTTTTCTTTCAAAGTAGCCAAATCGTATCCCACAATGTTGCCTTCCCCTTCCTGCAGTGGAAGATCGCCGTAAAGCGTTTTCATAAAACTACTTTTTCCGGTGCCGGTTTTTCCGATCAGGTAAACAAATTCGCCTTTATCCACAGAAACGGAAACATCGGAAAGTACTAAATTGTCACCTTGATAAATGGAAGCATCTTTTAAAAATAATACGGTATCGGCCATTTTTAAGTATAGGTTTTGGGTTAAATGTATCTATCCCGAGCGGAGTCGAGGGACAAAAGTAATTTGAATTACTTCAAACTGCAACTGATTACTGCCAACATATTTACTTTTCTGAAATTTTTTCTTTCAATGCATCAATCTCCTTTTGCTGCTGAAGCGTGTAAAGCGTCAATTCCTCAATTTTTTGAAGCAAAATCAAGTTCATTTCTTTTAGTGAAATTCCCTCCGTCCGCATCGTTTCGGCAGAAGGCACATTTGGCAGATGATAGTTTTCTTTTAAAAACGCTTCCAGTTCTTCCAAGGAAATCAAACTGTATTCCGGCATCATTTCAGAAAAACCGTTATAATAGGTTTCAAACACATAATCGGGTGCAACTGCTCCCTCAAGATCTACCAGAACTTCCTGGGTGTGGATTTTTCCTTTTACGGTCAAAAGCTCATCGGGAGTAGTTGTGCCAATGCCTATTTTTCCATCCTTTTCAGAAAGATTTTTAAAAGGATTGCGCTGTGCTGTGGCGGAAAGTGAAAACATTAGAATGCCGAAAATCAATAATCTGTTCATAACGATGCTTTTATAATTTGTAAAGTTTTAAAATTACGGTATTTTTTTAAAGCGTTTCAATGTATGTTAAAATCTGTTGAAGAGGTGCATACTTATTTCAATTTTACGTCGTTATATTCCTAAGAAAATTCATCAAAAAATCATTCGTTAATTAAACCTTAAAAAATTACAGTATCGCCGAAAGCTACATTTAAAGTTAAATATCTTTACGCCACAAAAACTGTAAATAATGATAAAGAATTTTCTTGTTTTTTCACTTTTCCTATTCCTTTCATTTTCGTCCTTTTCACAGCAAACAGCGGTCTTTACAAATGACCTTGCCGATTTCAACCAAGCGCTGGAACTCTACAATAACGGGCAATATTTGGCTGCCCAAAGTCTTTTCGACAAAATAAAAAACAGCAGCGAAGACGAAACCGTGCAGAGCGATTGTGCATATTATATTGCCAATGCGGCGGTGAGGCTGAACCAGCAAAATGCCGACCAGTTGATGGAGGAATTTGTGGAGAAATATCCCACGAGTTTGAAGCGAAATTCTGCATTTATAGACGTGGCGAATTTTTATTTCGAAAACGGAAAATATTCACATGCCCAAAAGTGGTACGATAAGGTTGATACTTCAAATTTAAGTCGAAGTGAGCAGGAACGTTTCAATTTCAATAACGGATACGTCTATTTTAAGGCGAAGCGATATGACGAGGCGAAAAACTATTTCAACAAGGTTTCCACTTCGCAGAAATATGGCTCGCAGGCGAAGTATTATCTGGGTTTCATTGCTTACGAAGGCGATGATTATGAGGAAGCGAATGAAATGTTTGAAGAGGTAAAAGGGGAGGAGCGCTATTCCGAAGATCTTAGTTATTACCAAGCCGATATGAATTTCAAGCTTGGCAATTTTGAAAAGGCCATCGATATGGGCAAGGAGCAGTTTGACAAATCCAGCCCCCAGGAAAAAAGCCAGCTTTCAAAAATAATTGGTGAAAGCTATTTCAATCTTGAAAAATACGACGAAGCCATTCCCTATTTAAAAGACTACAAAGGCACCCGAGGCAAATGGAACAATACCGATTATTACCAATTGGGTTATGCTTATTATAAACAGGATGATTTTGAAAACGCCATTGGCGAGTTCAACAAAATTGTGGACGGAAAGAACGCCGTTGCCCAAAACGCCTATTACCATTTGGCGGAAAGTTATCTGAAACTCGACAAAAAACAGGAAGCGCTGAACGCTTTTAAAAATGCTTCGGAAATGGATTTCAGTGCTGAAATTCAGGAAGATGCCTATTTGAATTATGCCAAACTGAGCTACGAGATTGGCAACAGCTACAAAAGCACGCCGCAGGTTTTGCTTTCCTTTATTGAAAAATACCCGAACAACGCCAATAATGACGAGCTGAAAAGATTGTTGATTGATAGTTACATCACTTCAAAAAATTACAAGGAAGCACTGGATTTGCTGGAAAACAACAAAGATTTCGAAAATAAGGCTGCCTATCAAAAAGTAGCTTTTTACAGAGGAATTGAATTGTACAACGAAGCAAATTACAATGAGGCAATTGCATTTTTCGACAAAAGTTTGAAATATCCCGAAAATCAGAATTTCACTGCCCGCGCGACCTACTGGAAAGCTGAAAGCGATTACCAACTCTCAAATTTTGAAAAATCGTTGGCAGGGTACAATAAATTTCAGCAGTTGCCAGGTTCTCAAAACACTTCAGAATATAAAAACTTGAAATACAATGTGGCTTACAACCAATTCAAACTGAAAAATTATACGGACGCCATTAACAATTTCAAAATTTACGTGGGTTCCTCTTTCGCAGAAACGACCCGCAAAAAGGACGCCTTACTGCGATTGGGCGACAGCTATTTTGTGACAAGCCAATATTGGCCGGCAATGGAAAACTACAACGCCGCGATTGAATTGGGCGGCGACAATGATTACGCGCAGTTTCAAAAAGCAATAAGCTACGGTTTTGTGGACAGAAGCGAAAAGAAAATTGAAGAACTTATAACTTTTATAAAAAAATACCCAAAATCCATTTACCGCGATGATGCTTTGTATGAATTGGGAAATACCTACGTTGCGCAGAACAAAACGAATGAGGCAATTTCAGCTTACGACCAATTGGTTCGCGATATTCCAAACAGCAGTTTTGTTTCAAAAGCATTGTTGAAGAAAGCTTTGATTTATGACAACACTGGAAAAAGCAATGATGCGTTGACAATTTTCAAGAGAGTGGCCAAGGATTTTCCTTCCACACCCGAAGCCTTGCAGGCTGTTTCTTCCGCAAAAATAATTTACATAGACCAAGGAAATGTTGACGAATACGCCCGTTGGGTAAAAACCTTGGATTACGTACAAGTGGGCGACACCGAACTTGACGATGCCACGTATTTGGCGGCGGAACAACCGTATTTGGAGAATAACCAGAGTCAAGCCAAAGGCAGATTTGAGGATTATTTAAAACAATTTCCGAATGGGCAGCACGCTTTAAACTCACATTTTTATTTGGGTCAGATTTATTTCGCTGACGGAAAAAACGATCAAGCCATTCCGCATTTTGAATACGTTGTGAATCGCGAGCGAAGTGAATTTACCGAACAAGCTTTGGCACGGGTTTCAGAATTGTATTTGGGTAAAAAAGATTACCAAAACGCTTTAAAATATTTGAAGCGTTTGGAAACCGAAGCAGATTTTCCGCAGAACATCATCTTCGCGCAGACCAATTCTATGAAGGCTTCGTATGAACTGAAACAATATGCCGAAGCAGTAAATTACGCCGAAAAAGTGCTTCAGAATTCAAAGATTGACAATTCAATAAAAAGTGACGCGCAAGTGATTATTGCCCGTTCAGCGATGAAGACGAATAACGAGACAAAAGCGAAAACCGCTTATGCCGAGGTGCAAAAAATAGCGACAGGAGCCCTTGCTGCCGAAGCGCTTTATTACGATGCGTATTTCAAAAATAAGGAAGGAAATTTTGAAGGCTCAAATGCTTCCGTGCAGAAATTGGCGAAGGATTATTCGGGCTATAAACTCTACGGTGCCAAAGGTTTGGTGCTGATGGCGAAGAATTTTTACGCTTTGAAGGATGCGTATCAAGCAACTTACATTTTGGAAAGTGTTACCAAAAATTTCACCGATTTTCCTGAAGTAGTTGAAGAAGCAAAAGCAGAACTCGCAGTAATTAAAAACGCAGAGGCAAAAACCAATTCTTCCGTGGAAACCGGAAACTAACCCAGAACTTTGCGCTCTCTGCGCCTTTGCGGTATAATTTTACCGCTGAGACGCAGAGGACGCGGAGATGAATATCAACAAAACTATCATTATAAACTTTGAAAATATGTCCATAAAACAAATAGTTTTATTTTCAATTCCAGCTTTTTTACTAATTCATTTTTCAGCTTTTTCGCAGGAAAAAGAACTCGATCCCGAGGTTGTAAATATTGTGAAACCATATACGCCCACAATTTCGGATGCCTTTAAAGTGAAGGAAACTCCAGAATTGAATGATTCCATTACCACCACAAAAAAAGAGGTGAAGTACAGTATTTTCTCGGTTCCGGTTGCTTCAACCTTTACGCCGGCAAAAGGCAAGGCCACTACTGTGGAAAAAGCAAAGCCCATAAAGCTTTATGACAATTATGCAACCCTTGGCTTCGGAAACTATACTTCTATTTTGGGCGAATTCTACAGCAATTTTGAAATAAGCCGAACAGATAATGCTGGGTTTTTCTTTCGCCATAATTCTTCGCAGGGTGATATAAAGGATGTGAAATTGGACAATAAATATTACGACACCAGTCTTGACGCCAACTATACGAGCCGCCAAAGAGATGCAACCTACAGGCTTGACGCGGGCGTGGAGCACCAACTTTACAATTGGTACGGTGTGCCTGAAATAGTTTTTACACAAGAGCCAAATGTGCAAATAGACCCACAGCAAACTTACATCAGTGGTTATGCAGGTGGAAGTATTGCATTGGACGATTCGTTTTTTGAAAAGGCTGCCTTAAACATTCGCTATTTGCGGGATGCGTTTTCTTCTTCGGAATTTAATGTTTCGTTGAAGCCTGAGTTTTCGTTTCCATTGGAAAACCTAACATTCAAAATTGACGGTGATATTGATTATTTAAGTGGAAGTTTTGACAGAAACTATACGAACACTTCCGATATAAATTTCAGTTATTTGAATGCCGGATTGGTGCCGTCCATCACTTTTGTAAATGACGATCTCAGCGTTTCTTTGGGCGTTGCGGGGTATGTGAGTTTGGATTCTGAAAACAGCGACACGGACTTTTCATTATACCCAACATTGAATGCCTCATACCGTTTGCTGGACGAAACCGTGATTGTTTACGGTGGGGCAGAAGGGGGTTTGCAGCAAAACACCTATTATAATTTCAAGGAAGAAAACCCATATGTTTCTCCCACTTTATTTATTGCGCCCACTAAAAAACTCTACGAAGGTTTCGGCGGAATTAAAGGGAAAATCTCTAATTCCGTTGCCTACAATGTTCGGGCTTCGTACGGAAAAGATGAAAGCCGTGCGCTTTTTCAAATGAATCCTTTAAAGATTTACAACGCAAGTTTTGAAGGTTATGAATACGGAAATTCCTTCAATGTGGTTTATGACGATGTGAATACACTTGCTTTCTTCGCAGAATTGAAAGTTGAAGTTTCGAATACATTATCCTTAGGGATAAACGGAACTTATAATAGTTACAGCACAGATTTACAAAGTGAAGCGTGGAACTTGCCCGATTTAAAGGCTTCGGTGTTTTCAGATTTCAACATAACCGAAAAATTATACGGTGGGGCTTCCTTGTTTTATGTAGGCAAGCGTAAGGATTTGATTTACAATAATGATCTTTTCGGGAATTCCATCAATCAAGAGGTAACTTTGGATGGCTACGTTGATGCCAATCTTCACTTTGGGTATAGATTCACCGATAGGCTTTCCGCATTTGTGAAGGGCAGCAACCTTTTTGGCGATAATTATGAAAAATGGCTCAATTACCCTGTTCAAGGAATTCAGGGATTGGTGGGTGTTACCTATAAGTTTGACTGGTAACCATTAAAAAATTATAATTTCTGAAAACATCCGTCTTTGGCGGATGTTTTCTATTTTTACATTTCAATAAAACCAACTATGAAATGCCCATTGACAATTTGTAAACCAATCGGAGATGTACATATGGGCATTCCATCTTCCTATTTCTCAAATATTTTGTTCAGATGAAAAAATTATTCTTCCTTTTATTAGCAATATCAATTGCTTCTTGCGCCCCCGAAAAACTTTCCGCAGATTTACTGATTAAAAATGCAACAATTTACACGGTTGATAAAGATTTCAGCATCGCAAATGCGGTGGTTGTAAAAGATGGCAAAATACTAGAAATAGGTCTGAAACCAGAACTTGAACTGAAATATAATATTAAGGAAACATACAATGCAAAAGGCAATACAGTAGTTCCAGGTTTGATTGATGCCCACGCACATTTGTACGGACTTGGTCTTAGTTTGCAACAAGTAGATTTGGTAGGAACCACAAGTTTTGATGAAATTTTGGGTCGTGTGATAGCTTTTCAGCAAGAAAAAAATACAGAATATATAATAGGTCGCGGGTGGGACCAAAACGATTGGGATGATAAAAATTTCCCCACTAAAAAAGAGCTGGATTCTTTATTTCCCGATACACCAGTTTCTTTACGTAGAATTGATGGCCACGCAATGCTAGTAAATTCAAAAGCTTTGGAATTAGCTGGAATTACTTCAAAAACAAAAGTTGCCGGAGGCGAAATAGTTTTGGAAAATGGCGAACCAACAGGAATAATCATTGACGCGCCAATGGGTTTAATTAGTAAAACATTTCCTGACATTACCGAAGAAGTTTCAACACAAGCACTTTTGGAAGCCGAAAAAATCTGCCTTCAATATGGATTGACAACCGTTGACGATGCTGGTTTGAGTAAAAATATTATCGAGTTGATTGATGCTCTTCAAAAAGAAGGAAAATTTAAGCTCAGAATGTACGCAATGGTCAGCAACAGTCCTGAAAATCGCGATTATTATTTAAACAAAGGAATTTACAAAACCGATAGACTAAACGTACGTTCCTTTAAGGTTTATTCAGATGGGGCTTTGGGTTCCCGCGGTGCCGCCATGCGCGAGCCTTATAGCGATATGCCCGGCCATTATGGTGCCATGATAGCCAATGCCGACAGTTTGAAATTTTTAGCGGAAAAAATTGCAACTTCCGAGTTTCAAATGAATACGCACGCCATCGGTGATTCCGCAAATATTGCGGTGTTGCGGGCATATAAAAAAGCATTGGAAGGAAAAACCGACAGACGCTGGAGAGTGGAACATGCACAGATTATTTCGGCAGAGGATTTCAATTATTTTGATGACAACAATAACATACTTCCTTCGGTGCAACCAACGCATGCCACCAGCGATATGTACTGGGCAGAGGATAGAGTGGGAGCGGAACGTATAAAAGGCGCTTATGCCTATAAAGAATTGTTGAACAAAGCGGGCAGTATTGCCTTGGGTACGGATTTTCCGGTTGAAAATGTGAATCCGATGTACACCTTTTACGCCGCCGTTGCCCGAAAGGATTTAAAAAATTATCCTGAAAATGGCTTTCAAATGAAAGATGCTTTAACGCGCGAAGAAGCTTTAAAAGGAATGACCATTTGGGCAGCTTTCGCCAATTTTGAAGAAAATGAAAAAGGAAGCATTGAAGTAGGAAAGTTTGCAGATTTCACCATTCTGGATAAAGATATTATGAAGGTGGACGAAAAAGAACTTCCGAATACCAAAGTTGTTGCAACATTCATCAATGGCGAAATGGTTTTTGAAGCCGAATAATTTTCTCTGCGAACCTCTGCGTTTCTCTGCGAAACTCCGTGAAATAGCTATTCCGCAGAGTTTCGCAGAGTTACTCTGAGAAATTTTAAAGTTGAACATGGAAAATATTCTAAAACAACTTCCCCAAAAAGCAAAGGAAGCTGAAAACGAAAACAAAAAGTTTTTCGCGAAGCTGAAAAAAAAGCCGCCCAAACACCTCGACAGTTTGATGCAGGAATTGCACGAGGAAGAATTCCAAAAAACAGATTGTCTCACTTGCGCCAACTGCTGCAAAACCACCGGCCCGCTTTTTACCGATAAGGATATTGAGCGTATTTCAAAGCATTTTAGAATGAAACCGCAACAATTCATCGAAACCTATTTGCGGATTGACGAAGACAAAGATTATGTGCTGCAAAGCGTACCCTGCACTTTTTTAGGATCGGATAATTATTGTAGTATTTATGACGTGCGCCCAAAAGCATGCCGCGAATTTCCGCATACGGATAGAAAGAAATTTCAGCAAATTTCAAACATCACAATGAACAATGTCGCTATCTGCCCCGCTGCTTATAATATTGTGGAGGAAATGAAACGAAGGCTAAATTCCAAATGAAAAAATCAAATTCCAAATAACAAAAACCAAATTCCAAAAAAAATCAAGTATTTATTTTGGAATTTGGAATCTGAGATTTGGTACTTTAAGGATAAAACAAATACTTCTCCCTAATCTTCTGAAAACCCGCAAGCCCTTCCTTCCAGGAATCCCGAATTTCTTCCGCAGATAATCCTTGCTCAATTTGTTTTTGGAGTTTGTCCGTTCCGGCAAGTTTCACAAAAAACGAATTGAAAAAATCCTTCTTTTTTCCATTGGCGTTATAAGCATCAATGAGCCATTCTAGATTTATTTTATTTAAGCGGGGTTCGTTTCTAAGATCTTTTCCGTGGCAAAGCTCTCCTTTAAATTTTGGGTTTTTTGCACCTTCGTTGGATTGAGGCGTATATTCAAAAGTATATTTTGAAGCAGGCAAACTAGGCGCTCCAAAAACTTGAAATTGCATCTCGGTTCCGCGACCGGCATTTATAAATGTTCCTTCAAAGAAGCAAAGGCTTGGATATAAATTGATGGATTGCGCATTCGGTAAGTTTGGTGAAGGTTTTATAGGGAGTGCATACGGAGTATCGTGTGTGTAATTTTCAATTTCAACTACAGTCAGTTCACATTTAATTTTATTTTTTAACCAGCCTTCACCATTAATCATTTTCGCATATTCACCAATCGTCATTCCGTGAACAACGGGAATTGGGTGCATTCCCACAAAACTTTGATGCTCCTTTTCTAAAATTGGGCCATCAATATAATGTCCGTTGGGGTTTGGGCGGTCCAAAACAATAACAGGAATTCCAGCTTCCGCACAGGCTTCCATCACGTAATGTAGCGTAGAAATGTAGGTGTAAAACCGTGCGCCCACATCCTGTATGTCAAAAACCACTACATCAATTCCTTTTAACTGTTCCTGCGATGGTTTTTTATTGTTTCCGTAAAGGGAAATTAAAGGAACTCCGGTTTTTGAATCCACGCCGTCCTTTACATGTTCGCCGGCATCGGCAGTTCCGCGAAAACCGTGTTCCGGGGCAAAAACTTTTTTTATTGAAATACCGCTTTTTATAAGATGATCAACCAAATGAAATTCCATATATAATGTAAGCTGAGGTACTGTTTGATATTCTTCATCAGCAATATCCGCCACCATTGATGTCTGATTTGCGACCACACCAACTTTTTTTCCTTTCAATAGCTTGTGATATTCCGAAAATCTATTAGCTCCAATTACAATCTTGTCATTTACATAAATTACATCGTCCATGCTTATTTCTTCGGATTCGATACTTTCTACTTTTTCTTTGTTCTGACTTCCACAAGAAAAACATACGAAAAGCGTTAAGAATAATGTATTTTTGAAAAAAGTTAACCCCATAAAATCGCAGTGAATTTCGAATTTTTCATCGCCCGGCGCATCATTGCTTCCAAGGACTATAAAAGTAGTATTTCGGCACCGATAATAAAAATTGCAATCACCGCAATCGCGCTTGGTATTATTATGATGCTTATTTCAATTGCCACCGGCGTAGGGTTGCAAAAAAAGATACGCGAAAAGGTTTCTGCTTTTAACGGCGACATTATTATCACGAATTTCGACACCAATTTTTCCAACGATTCGCAAAACCCCATTTCAAAAAATCAGCCGTTTTATCCGAAATTCAAAAATATTGAAGGTATAAAGCACGTGCAGGTTACCGCTTCAAAAGGTGGCGTTATCCGTACCGAAACTGATTTTGAGGGCGTGGTGGTAAAAGGCGTGGGCAACGATTACGACTGGGAATATTTCAAGGATTATTTAATTGAGGGAAAACTACCCGATTTTAAAGGCGAATTGAATGAAAATATACTAATTTCAGAGTATTTGGCGAACCGTCTTCATTTGAAATTGGGTGATAAAGTGACCACTTTTTTTCTGAACGATGAGGTTTCCAAAACCCCACGAAGTCGTGGGTTCGATATTGTTGGAATTTACAACAGCGGCTTTCAGCAGTTTGATGAACAGTTTATAATTACAGACATTCGCCACATCCAACGGTTAAATAAATGGGAAGAAGACCAAATAGGCGCTTTCGAGGTTTTTGTGAATGATTTTGATGAAATAATTCCGATTGGACAGGAAGTTTACAATGAAACGGGAAGCACACTGGATACACAGACCATACGTGACAAATACGCCTCCATTTTTGAGTGGTTGGATCTGTTTGACTTTAATATAATAATGATTATTGGCATTATGATTTTGGTTGCCGGCATCAATATGATTACCGCTTTGCTGGTTTTAATTTTGGAAAGAACCCAAATGATAGGCATCCTAAAAGCCTTGGGAAGCAGCGATTGGAGCGTTCGGAAAGTATTTCTTTACAACGCAATGTATTTAATTGGCGTGGGCCTTTTTTGGGGGAATGTGATTGGCATTGGCCTGCTTTTGGTTCAGAAATACGGAAAAGTTTTCAAGTTAAACCCAGATACCTATTACGTAAACGAAGCCCCTGTTTACTTGCATTGGGACTATATTTTAATATTAAACGCAGGCACATTTCTATTGTGTCTTTTTATGCTTTTGATTCCTTCCTTTATAATTGCTAAAATTTCTCCGGTGAAGGCCATTCGGTTTGAGTAAATGTTATTTAAGCTCGATTCATCCTTTTATGGATTGAACTGCACCGATAATCGATTCATCTCAACCATTAAGAAAGTGGGTCTTTTTACTTTCGACCATAAATTTAATATTTGAATAGAATTAAAAGCGGCTTACCTATAATGGTTGCTCAATAGTATATTAAGCGACATTGAGAGCCGCAATTAATTCGATATCTATCCCCTAAGACGCTTCACCGATACGGTGAAAAACCCTTACTGCATAACTCCCTTTTTAATAGAAAATTAAATATCTGATTGATGCATCATTTTTATGAATGCACCTCAAAATGATAATTATTTTTTAAAAGGAGGAAACCGAAAATCCTAATTGTGAAGAGAGTAGGTGAAATTTAAATATTTAGAGTTATGAAAACAATAATTCAAAGAATCCTAGTTGTGTCGTTTTTTGTAGGCATAAGTATTGCAGGCAAATCTCAAGACCTAAGTTGTCTAAAATTTGATGGTATGAATGATTTTCTAATCGCCAAAAATTTAGCATTAAATGAAATCAAGTCTGGTGATTTTACATTCGAAGCATGGGTAAATGGTGAAGAAGCACTTCAATCTGCACATCCAACAATTTTTTCAAATCGTACTAGCATCACAAGAGGGACTGTCTTTTTCTTTCATAGTAGATGGGGTGGTTCGCTCTGGAAAATGTTAACAGTTCAACTTCATGGAGTTAACTATTACGTGTTTAACAACGGGACATTAAATGGAAGTATGTTAGATGGTAGTTGTCATCATGTGGCTATAACAAGAAGTGGAAGTCTACTTACTTTTTATTTTGATGGAGTTGCAATTGGAATTAGAAATATTACCAATGGAAATCCTTCTGTAGCCTCTCTAAGCCCTTTCTACATAGGCCAAGATAAAATAACTTTAAATGCTTTTGAGGGAAATTTATCTCAAATTCGTATATGGAACCATGCTCGAACTCAAAGTCAAATATTGAATGATAAAAACATCAGTTTAACTCCTCCACTTAGCGGATTACTTGGATATTGGGAAATGAATGACGGTACGGGACAAGTTGTAATAGATAAAACAGGTTTGGCAGATGCTCAACGTGGATATTCCGCAACTACAGATCCTTATGATCCTAGTTGGGGAGCAACTTGTTGCATGGAGCCGATTACTCCTCCAACTAATGAAGGCGCCTACTGCTGTGAAGGAGAAAACTTGGTGAAAAACGGAAACTTTGAGGCAGGAGATAATGACTTCGGCAGTGATTATACCCAAGATGGCTCAACCGATCCGGGCGAATATGATGTTGCAACCAGTGCAAGCAATTTTGGCACCACCGTTAAAGACCATTCTAACTGCGTAAACCCAGTAGATTATCCGAACAACAAAAAATATTTAGTGGTAAATGGCAAAACCCAACAAACTGGGAAAAGTGTTATTTGGGAACAAACAATCAACGTGGAAGACTGGAAAGGTTACAAGTTTTGCTTTCAAGCTAAAAACTTGGACCAATGTACATTTAATATAGCTCCTGTGTTGGATATTGAGTTTTCAATGCCAGTTGGAAATATGACACAGACAATTTCAGCTCCGGTTGGCCCGTGCGGATGGCAAGAAATATCGAAAGGCATTGACTTATGGGGCTATGGTACTTCTTTAACCATAAAAATTTTATTAGATGAATCAGGAAATGGCGATGGAAATGATTTAGCTATTGATGATATTTCATTGATACAATTGGAACAATGTCCAGCCTCAACTGCTTTGTTTGATATTACTACAATTACAGTTCCCCAACAAAACTATTATTCCGTAAGTGCAACGGCACAGATTGTTGCACCATGTGAATCGGTATGGTGGGGCGTATGTGAGTATGATTGGGGAGCTTCAAATTGTATTTCAGGCACTGAATTAAACGGACAATGGTGGACAACGACTACTGATTTTACAGGCTATGATGGTACGAGCACTAATAATAACTCAGGAAGTCCAGGTCAATTTGAATACGGGAAATTATACAGAATTACCAGAGGATCTTGGGGTGAGTGTGATAGTTGGAATCAGTCATCAAAATTTGTTGCTGCTTTTGGAAAAGAGGAAATAATGGTTTATTCTGAAGAAGAATTCAATGCTCTGGATAAAACTGATTTAAAGCAGAAGCTTGGTGTTATTAACCAAAGTGAAGACGAGATGAAGATTTATCCGAATCCTGCCAAACACCAATTTACGATTTCAATATTGAACGAAACCATAAGTAGCATTGAGATACTTTCAGTCTCAGGACAAAAAGTATTTACAAAGCAATTGGAGCGGGGAAACAATGAAGAAACCATAGATATTTCTTCACTTGCTTCTGGGATGTATTTTGTAAGAGTTACGGGAGTTAACCAGAAACAATATACCGCAAATGTAATAAAGGAATGATCTAGGTTTTAAATGCCTTTCAGGATTTTTTCCTGAAAGGCATTTTTAAATAACACTTCAATTTACACTTGATGGAATGACAACGATGCTTAATGCATTGAGAATAACTGTTTAGCTATTTAGGGTTTTGGGCTTGATAAATCCTATTTAGTTTTAAGATAGAAATTCTTCCCTAAAAAAGATATAATAACTTAAAATTAAATTAATTATGAAAACAAAGTTAAAATCAGGTTTTGTTTATTTTATGCTAATTATGTCAGTATTAGTCTTAAGCTGCGGCAAAGATGATGAAGCAGAAAAGCTGCCTTGTGACGAGACTAACACTACATTTAACCAATTATATGACGATTTAGTTAATAATCAAGGATATATTAATCAGGTCACAATGGATACTGAAATTCATGAATACACATTTGAAATATATATACAAAAGGATATTTGCCAAATTGGATATGAGAGCCAACATGACGACCCTCTCAAGAATTACACAATTGAAATTGAAGATAAAACAAACAACATTATCCTTTATACGGGCAATCATAATTTTTCTGGAGGCGGAACAGTATATCAACCAATTAATCCAGCTATAACTATTCAACAAGGGAATATATATACAATAAGAAGAATACAAACGGATTGGGCACCTTTAATACACAATACTATTGGACGATTACTTCAAGAACCAAATAGTGTGATGGTATTTCCATACACATGGGGCGATCTCACAATTATCAGTTCCAACTTTTACCAAAATGGAGGCCCAGCGCCAAATTTTGCAATCCCTTATATCGACATTGTTTTTAGTAATTAGTAAAATTTATTACAAAACCGATGGTAAGAAATGGATGAAGGAGATTTCTATGGTCTTAGAGGCAGCTTCACATGACCCTAGAAGATAATCCAGAATCACTCCTTTGGCTTAGTGATATTAAAAAATATTTGATTAATCAGAAGTGAAAGATTAGTGAAAATAAAATAGTGGAGAAAACCGAAAATCCAGAAAAGAGTAGGTAAAATTTAATAATCGGAAATTATGAAAACAATTTTTTTAACAACACTGTTGCTAGCTTTCAGTATAATGACATCTGCGCAAATTAAACCAAAAGTAGCGACTTCTGAAATAGGTACTGCAGATACTTCAATTCTTGATTTAAATTCAGATGACGACGGAATTGGAAACGAAGCCATGAACAAAGCAGAGTTGATAGATGCTATTGCTAAAGATGCTGGATTGTCGAAAGCTGATGCGGGTAAGGCATTGAATGCATTCGTATCGATAGTAACAGCATCATTAAAAAAAGGAGAAAGTGTGCAACTAAATGGATTTGGTACCTTTTACGTGGAGCAGGAACCAGCTAAAACCATAAAAGATTCGAAAACAGGTAGGACTAAAAAAATAGCAGCAAAGAAAGTTGCGAAATTTAAGGCGGGTAAAGCATTGGCTGATACGGTAAAATGATAATTAAATTCAATTAAAGTGAAGTTTAAATTTTTTGTAATAACAACATTGTTATGTAGTTTTTTATTAAAGGCACAGGTAGGCATTAACACAACTTCACCTAAAGCCAGTCTGGATATTGAGGTGTCCAATAGTAGCTCTCCCAACCGCGACGACGGGATTTTGATTCCGCGGATTGATAACTTTTCAACCATTGAACCCGGGCCCGACCAAGACGGTATGCTGGTTTTTTTAACAGGTAACGGCACGCCAGCTAAAGGGTTTTACTATTGGGATACTGTATCCTCAAAATGGATTCCTCTGATTAAAACGAGACATTATATTGGTGAGCTTTACGGCGGGGGCATCGTGTATTATGTAGATACTGATGGGGAGCACGGTCTTATTGCCAGCCTCAGTGATTTGGGTGGTGGACCTGTGGCTTGGGGTCTTTATGGGGTGGATGTGTCCAATTGTGAGAGTTATTTGGATGGTGCCACTAATACGGCATCCATTATTACCGCGGGTGGTCAGGCAGGTGAAGCTGCAGGACTTTGCAATAATTACGTCTCGGGAAGCTTTACGGATTGGTATTTACCCAGTTTGATAGAATTAAGACAAATGGCTACAGCATTAGTAACCATAAATCCAATTTTGAAAAATGATGGAAATCCACTTACCAACCCTATTGATGTTGGGGGAACATCGTCAACGAGTGGTTTCTATTGGTCTTCCACCGAAGCTAACCCCAATTATGCCAAAATTCACATTTTTACAAGTTTCGATTCAAACTCACAACAAAAATCGCAAGGCAATAGTCGCGTAAGAGCCGTACGTTCCTTTTAATTACCCATTAGGAAAACAAACACAGTAACCATATTTTTTAGCTAACTTTAAACGAGCATTCCCCTAAAACATGAAAACCAATAAATTCCATATCACACTTTTTTTGTTGAGTATGATATGGAATTTTTCTTTTTCCCAAAACTACATTAACTACACCGAAAAAGATGGACTGGCAAGTAATTTTGTATATAGAATGACCCAGGATTACGAAGGGTTTATCTGGTTTTTAACTGATAAGGGGATAAGTAAGTTTGACGGGAAGACATTTAAAAATTTCACCACTAAAGAAGGCTTGCCAACAAATGATAATTGGCATATCCGCATCACTCCCGATAATAGGGTTTGGTATTTTACAAGAAGTGATGAGCTGGGATATATCAAGAACGATAGCGTATTTAAATTTAAAGCCAGTGATGGTAAAATGATGAATCCGGCGGGTCCAATATTCCAATCGGGCAATGATATTTCCTTTGTTGACTATTGGAATACGTATGTTTTTTCCGATTCCATTTGGCATTCCAGTAAGAATAAAAAAGGCAGAATACAATTGCTTAATAGGGATGTATTTATAGTTTCTGATAGTACGATTAGAAATGTACAACTTGAAGACAAACAAGGGCGGCTTATACTATCACTAAAAAAAAAATCGGTTTACCGTAATTACTATCAGTTTAATGATTCCTTGCTGGTTAAGGCCCATGAAAGTTATTTCGAAATCATAAATTTAAACAACTTTAAGGCTACTTATGGAGATGTTTCACATTTAGGAAAAAATGAGGCTCCCTATCATGTTTTCTGGTTTAACCTTGCAAATGACAGGTTACAACTTTCCGGAGGTAAATGGCTTATCACCTTCGATGACAAACTCAATATTAAACAAACCTATACTATTCCCCCACAGTTAAACGCTACTCATAACTTTCAGGATAAAGACGGGTTTATATGGGCTGCAACGAGTGAAAGAGGCGTGTTTAAATTACCAATAGGGTACAATGATATAATTTCTTTATTTGAAGGAAAATCAATCCATAAAATGGCTGTGATAAACGATAATGTGTTGGTATCCGTGGAAGGTGAAGGAATTTATAAATTGGAAAACAACAAACCGAAATTAGTTTTAAAAGAGAAATCACGATTATATAATATACTGCAATTCGAAAATAGCACCTACTATAATTTCAGCTTTCATTTAGTTGTTGAAAAGGGCGGAAGATATAATAAAATAGAAAATTCGAACTCTTTTTTCGGTCGAAACCTTTTACAATATAACGGAAGTTTTTTCGTGGAAGGTAATTCTGTGATGTGGAGGTTAAATAAAAATTTTGAGTTTGAAAAGGGATATTCTGAACACACTTATTATCAAGGACTTTTTAAGCAAAACGATTCGCTCTTTTCCTTTAGCTTTAAACAGATGCTCTTCTATAATACTGAAAAGGATATTTTCCAAAAGTATAAAGGAGAACAGATTCAGCAAAAATTTCTTTCCAATACAATATACAACAGTCAAAACTATATAGGCACCGAGGGAGATGGCTTGTATCAATTTTCAGAAGGGAAACTTCATAAATTAATTCAGGACGACACCGCTGTTATAAACCAAATTTCTGTTGAAAATCCCAAATCCATCTGGGCAGTTTCTGAAGGCGTATTGCTTCATTATAAAGGGAATAATGCCGGGGAGTTTGAAATAGAAAGGTATAATCAAATAAATGGGTTGCCTACCAATAATTTAACTGAAGTCCTTTTTTACAAAAATCAGTTGTATTTGGGTTCAACCTCAGGCCTTAATATCATTGATAAAGCATCAATTAAGCAAACAAGTAATTTTACGCTCTACGTAAAAAGCGTTTATTTAAATGAAACTAAAATGGACAGGGATTCAGTAGCCTATCTTTATGGCAAAAATTTAAATCTAAAAGTAAATTTCGGTTCCATAAATTTTTTTGACCCCAATAACACAACTTTTGAATATCGCCTAAGTCCAACGCAGGCCAATTGGACAACTACAACATCGGGAGAAGTAAATTTATACTCTTTGCAGCCTGAGGCTTATACGCTGCAACTTAAAGTAAATCACAATGGTATAGCCAAAATAAAGAACATCCCCCTTGCAGTCATTCCAAATTGGTGGCAAACTCCTGAGTTTAAATGGGGAATATTATTCCTGACCTTGATTTTGGTTTCTTCTGGTATTTGGATAATCAGTACAAACCTTCGGAAAAAGCGAAATAAAAAACTAATTCAGGAAAGACAGTTAGCACAACTGGAGCTGGGAGCATTGCGCTCACAAATGAACCCACATTTTATCCATAATTCGTTAAATGCTATTCAGTATTATATTCAGAGGCACGAGGTGGAACTGTCAGAAGACTACCTCGCAAAATTTGCTACCTTGATCCGCCTTTTCTTTGAATATTCCCGAAGACGTACCATTAGTATAAATGAGGAGGTTCTCCTTTTGCAGAATTATCTGGACATTGAAAAACTTCGGTTTGAAGATAAGCTGGAATATAAAATCATCCTAGATGAAAAAATTGATAGCGATGAGCAGCTTCTGCCATCCATGATCTTACAGCCCATAGTCGAGAATGCTGTAAATCACGGCTTGTTTCATAAGGAAGCGAACGGAAATATAGAAATCCATTTTGCGTATAAAAATCCCTCATCTTTTATTGTAACCATTAAAGATGACGGTATTGGAATACTGAAATCAAAGAAAATATATAAAGAATCATCCAAAAATTACCAATCCAGATCATCCAATGTATTACAGGAACGCTTGAAACTCTTGAAACAAAGTAAAGAATGGAACGTAACCTGTACTACGGAAGACCGCTCCCAGATTGAAGATTCATCAGGAACTTTAGTAACCCTTACATTTAATCAACAATACATACTATGAAGGTAACAGCATTATTAGTGGATGATGAACGAAAATCTCTTGCGATTTTAAAAAATAAACTGGAGCGTTTATGCCCGGGAATTTCTATCATCGGCGAAACGAGAGATCCTAGGGAAGCGTTAACACTTATTGAAAAATTGCAGCCACAGCTTGTCTTTTTAGACGTTGCCATGCCCGGAATGAGTGGTTTTGACCTTCTGGCCTCAATAGATTCGCCTTCTTTTGAAGTTATCTTTGTAACCGCATTTGATAATTATGCAATAGACGCCATTAACCACTGTGCCATTGGTTATCTTGTAAAACCTGTAAAAAATGAGGATTTGATTGCTACCGTGGACAAGGCCATTTTGAATATTGAAGAAAAAACTTCCCTCCAAAAAAACCAAGTGCTTATTGAAAATCTGGGTGTACGGACCTTTCAGAAAAAGAAAATAGTCATCCCAACTTTAGCAGGCTTGGAATTTGTTAAAATTAAAGAAATAATCCGCTGTGAAGGTGAGGAAGGTTATACAAAGATTTATTTTAAAGACAGTAAGCCTATTTTGAGTTCCCGCAGCATTGGCCATTTTAACTCGCTATTAGAGAATCATGATTTTTATTTGGTCCATAAATCCCACCTTATCAATCTCCATCATATTGATAAATATTTAAATGAAGGCACTGTAATTCTAACTAATAATTATAAGATTCCGGTATCCCGAAACAGAAGATCTGACTTTTTAAGCAAACTTAAATAGCAGTTTTCAGCTTTGTTTCAATTTGAATAGGACTCAGATCCGAAGGTTTTGAAAACCTTCAGAGCCTTTTCTTTTCATCAATTAATTGTACCTTTGCGCCCAACCTCCGAAGCCGTGGCGAAGGAGCTCTTTCTTTAAAAAAATCTATGGAATACGCAGAAAATATATTGGGAACCATCGGCAACACGCCAATGGTGAAAATCAACAAAATAATTGGGGATATCCCCGCTTTGGTGCTTGCCAAATACGAAACTTTTAATCCTGGTAACTCGGTTAAAGACAGAATGGCCGTAAAAATGGTTGAGGATGCAGAAGCAGATGGAAGATTGAAACCAGGTGGGACCATTATTGAGGGAACTTCGGGGAATACAGGAATGGGTCTTGCTCTTGTAGCCATAATAAAAGGCTACAAAATGGTGTGCGTAATTAGCGATAAGCAGAGCAAGGAGAAGATTGATATCTTAAAAGCTGTGGGTAGCAAAGTGGTGGTTTGTCCAACAAATGTAGCACCCGAAGATCCACGTAGTTACTATTCTACATCAAAGCGTCTTGCAGAAGAAACACCTAACAGTTGGTACGTAAATCAATATGACAACCCAAGTAATACCAAAGCACATTACGAAAGCACCGGCCCCGAAATCTGGAAACAGACTGATGGAAAAGTTACGCATTTTGTGGTGGGCGTTGGCACTGGCGGAACTATCAGCGGTGTTGGTAAATATCTAAAAGAACAAAACCCAAACGTAAAAGTTTGGGGAATTGATACCTACGGAAGTGTTTTCAAAAAATATCACGAAACGGGGGTTTTTGACGAAAACGAAATCTATCCATATATAACCGAAGGAATTGGCGAAGATATTCTTCCGAAGAATGTGGATTTCAGCGTGATTGATGGTTTTGTGAAAGTAACCGATAAGGATGCCGCAATCTACACACAGAAACTTGCAAAAATGGAAGGTTTCTTTTTGGGAAATTCTGCTGGAGCCGCAATTAAAGGACTACTTCAACTGAAGGATAAATTCACCAAAGATGATGTGGTTGTGATTCTTTTCCACGATCACGGCAGTCGCTATGTTGGAAAAATGTATAATGACGAATGGATGCGCGAGCGCGGTTTTGTGGAAGACGAAGTGAAAAACGCTTCAGATTTAATAAAGGAACACGCAGACAAACCGTTGATTACCGTGAAAACTGAAGAATTGGTCGGTCATGCAATCGAGCGGATGAAAAAATACAACATCAGCCAAATTCCAGTGGAAGACACTTCAGGTTTTGTGGGCGCTTTGGACGAAACCGATTTGCTTCGGAAGTATTTGGAAAACAAAAACGTGGCAGATCTTCCCATAAAAGAAGTGATGCACAAACCTTTCCCAATTGTAAAAAGAAGCACGCCTATAGAAGAAATTTCAAAATTGATTCATAAAGAAAACAATGCCGTTTTGGTAGATTTGGGCGACGGGAAATACAATATAATTACGAAGCATGATATAATAAGAGCCTTGTAATTTTCCACCGCGAATTCACGAATGATATATAATTATTCGTGAATTTGTGGTTACAATCTCCAATAAATAATTCGTATTTTTATGCTACTATGAAAAACGAAGCCAAAAAATTATTTCGATTTCTTCGCACCAAGCCAGTGCCCGTAAATACCAATGAAATATTAGCTTTGGAGCGCACCAAATTGGCCAATGAGCGCACGCTGCTTTCCTATATTCGTTCCTCGCTCTATCTTTTGCTTGGCGGAATCGGAATTCTGCAATTAAAGGATTTTGAAAGTATAAAATGGCTGGGCTACGTAGCCCTCGCCGTATGTGTAGTATTTTTGGCGGTCGGCATCTTTAGATATGTATTGCTGTCGCGAAGACTTTACAAATGGAACCGTATTCTTTTTGTGGATACTATTTCCGAAAAAGTTCAAAAACAGTCAGATGCGCAGGAAAAATTACAAAAAGAAGAAGTCGAGGCATAATATTTTTGCTATATTTACTTTACAATTTTAAGACTCCCCTTAAAACTTATTAGCGATGAAAGAGGATTTTCTGCACTACGTGTGGAAATTTCAGAAGTTTGATGTGGGCAGTCTTTACACTTCAAATGGTGAAATTTTACACATAAAAAATCAAGGGAGCCATAATCTAAATTCCGGCCCTGATTTTTTTAACGCACAAATAGAATTGGACGGCCAGCTTTGGGCCGGCAATGTGGAAATCCATATTAAATCTTCAGATTGGTACGCCCATTGCCATGAAATGGACCCAGCTTACGATAACGTTATACTTCACGTAGTTTGGGAAAATGATGCTGAAATTTATAGAAAGGACGGCTCAGTAATTCCCACATTTGTTTTAAAAAAACATATCCCAACAACTACACTCCAGCAATACCAAAAACTTTTTTCCAAAGAAAGCAAATGGATCAATTGTGAAAATGACTTCAATGAAACAGACGGTTTCATTATTGAAAATTGGCTCGAAAGACTATATCTTGAAAGGCTTCAGAAAAAAGAAGAAATACTTTTAAAAGAACTGAAAGCTACTCAGAACCATTGGGAAAGCCTGCTTTTCAGGATGCTTTGTAAAAATTTTGGGTTAAAGGTGAACGGCGATTCTTTTTTCAGCATTGCAAAATCAATTGATTTTTCCGTAGTAAAAAAGTGCAGCCATGAACGGCAGGATTTTGAAGCGCTATTAATGGGGCAGGCTGGATTGCTGAAAGGTGAAACGGAAGACTGGTACTTTAAAACACTGAAAACACGCTATGAATATTTAAAGCATAAATTTCAATTATGTAACGAAAACGTAATTGTCCCAAAATTTTTCAGGCTTCGTCCGCCAAACTTTCCCACGGTTCGTTTGGCGCAGTTTGCAATGCTCTATTTTGAACAACCTAACCTCTTTTCAAAAGTAATTGCAGGACAGCAAGTAGATGATTTTTACGAATTATTCAATGTAACTGGGAGCGAATATTGGGATACGCATTATAATTTTGGAATTGGGTCGTTGCAGCGCAAAAAACGCGTTTCCAAGGGCTTGATGGATCTTTTAATAATCAATACTATCATTCCATTGAAGTTCTGTTATGCAGTGCAGCACGGCAAAGATGTTTCTGAGGAAATATTGGAGTTAGCCACTAAAATTTCATCAGAGGAAAACACTGTCGTGAAAAAATTCAATTCACTAAAAAACATTTCAAAAAGTGCTTGCCAAAGTCAGGCGCTACTTCAACTTAAAACGGAATACTGCGATAAAAACAAATGTTTGGATTGTGCAATAGGCGGCTACATATTGGGTTCACAAATGCAATCAAGAGTGAATAGGGTGATTAGGAACTGACTTTTTCTTCTTCTCTATTTCAAATTTTAAATGGAAAAAGTGTAATTTGCAGCTATGTTGCAAGCGGTATATTCTTTGCGCCATTATCTTGAAAAGCGTGGCTTTTATGTGTCTTCCAGATTGGCCGATAGGTTGGGGATGAGAGCAAAAAGCGTCCGGCTATTTTTCATTTATGTTTCCTTTGCCACCTTTGGTGTAGGCTTTGCAATTTATCTTACAATAGCTTTTTTGTTGAGGCTTAAAGACCTTGTGAATACTAAACGAACCTCTGTTTTTGATTTATGAAGCAACTCTTCAATTCTAAAATTACGGTTGCAATTCTGCTCTTGCTTTTGGTATTTATGACCGGGGTTGTGGGCTTTCACTTTTTTTCAGACTACAGTTGGATAGATGCTTTCTATATGACGGTAATTACCGTAACTACGGTAGGTTATGGCGAAGTAATGCCTCTGAGCCCCCAGGAAAAAGTTTTTGTTTCGCTTCTCATCATTTCCAGTATCTTTATAGTTGGTTATGCCATTTCGGTAATTACTGAATATATTTTAAGTAAGAACATAGGAATTTTAAGACAGAAAAGAGTGCAGAAAAAATTGGAATCCATGCATGACCATATTATTGTATGCGGTTATGGCAGAAACGGAAAACAAGCGGCCCAAAAGCTATTGGCCTACAACCGTCCTTTTGTTATTATTGAAAAGGATGAAGAAGTTATAGATCGTTTTGCTGATGAACATAATCTGTTCATTTTGGGAAATGCCATTGAAGATGAAATTTTGATAAAATCCGGAATAGAAAGGGCGTCTACCTTAATTTGCGCCACCCCAAATGATGCGGACAATCTATTCATAGTGCTTTCAGCGCGACAGATGAATAAAAATCTCAAAATAATAAGCCGTGCCAGTGAGGAAACAAGTTACAAAAAACTGAAACTTGGAGGTGCAGACAATGTAATTATGCCCGATAAAATTGGCGGGGACCATATGGCTTCATTAGTGGTAGTGCCAGATCTTGTTGAGTTTTTAGACAATTTGACTGTCTCTGGCCAACAAGACAGTATCAATGTTGAGCAAATACCATTTGAAAAAATATGTTCAAATGGAAAGGAACAAGCCATAAAAGACTTGGATGTTCGTAAAAAAACAGGCTGTTCCATTATAGGGTATCGTACCCCAAAGGGTGATTATATAGTGAACCCGGAACCTTCACTCGTGCTCCAAAAAAACTCAAAACTTATATTGATTGGGCGCCCCGAACAAATAGAAAGTTTGAAAAGGGAATACGGTGTTTAAGGAAACGTTAACAAATTTCCTTTTAATTTTTTGAAATTGTAGTTTTTTTTAAGCATCTTGCTCTGTTTTATTTCAAAAAACGTTTCATTTTAAAAATCCACTATGAAGAAATATCTTCTTTCGCTAATCACATTTTTAATTCCAATCATCACTTTTGCGCAGGATACTACTGCTTCTGAGCGAGTAGATGCAATATTCCAAAAATATACGGGTTGGTTTGTTGAATTAATATTTTACGAAATCCCATTTTCTGAATCCTTTCAAATACCTTGGGTTTTGATAGTACTGATTGGTGGAGCGTTTTATTTTACCATTTACTTTAAATTAATAAATTTTACAGGCTTCGGCACCGCTATTAGAGTAGTGCGCGGTAAATATGAAGATATTGAAAAACATGGGGCCGATACACTCTACGGAGATGTAACGCCCAACGAACAGGAAAATTTAATCGAGACCATTCGCGATGATAGTGCAGATGGGGAAGTTTCCCACTTCCAAGCACTAACTGCAGCGCTTTCCGCTACCGTAGGATTGGGAAATATTGCCGGAGTTGCAGTGGCACTTTCCATTGGTGGACCGGGAGCAACCTTCTGGATGATCGTGGCAGGTTTACTGGGTATGGCGTCCAAATTTGCCGAATGTACCCTGGGTGTAAAATTCCGCGACGTGGGGCCGGACGGGACCGTTTACGGCGGGCCCATGTATTATCTTAAAAAAGGTTTGGGTCAAAAAGGTCTGGGTGGACTTGGAAAAGTACTTGCTATTCTTTTTGCAATATTTGTAATCGGGGGTTCTTTTGGAGGTGGAAATATGTTTCAGGCCAATCAGGCCGCAGCGCAGTTTGTGCAGCTTTTTGAACTGCAGGGAACGAGTGCTGCCATTTGGTTTGGAATTGCAATGGCTATAATAGTAGCAGTTGTAATCATTGGAGGTATTAAAAGAATTGCCAAGGTAACAGAAAAGATAGTTCCATTTATGGCGGGTATTTATGTTTTGGGAGCCATTGTAATCTTGGTTGCCAATTACCATCATATAGGTGATGCGTTTGCGTTGATTTTTGAAGGAGCCTTTAGTGGTCTCGGTATTGCCGGTGGATTGGTAGGGGTAATGATACAGGGAATTCGTCGTGGTGCATTTTCAAATGAAGCTGGGGTTGGTTCCGCAGCTATTGCACACTCCGCAGTACGTACTAAATATCCTGCTTCCGAAGGAATTGTAGCACTTTTGGAACCTTTTATCGATACCGTTGTTATCTGTACTATGACGGCTTTAGTAATTGTAATAACCAATTTCGACAATAATATCATTCAATACGGTGTTGAGGTGAAGGAAGGCGTGGAACTTACCGCAACAGCTTTTGATAGTGTAATTCCACACTTTTCGGTAGTGCTGACCGTGGCTGTTATTCTATTTGCCTTTTCCACAATGATTTCGTGGTCTTACTACGGAATGCAGGGATGGGTTTATCTTTTCGGAAGAGGTAAAGTTACCGAGCTTATTTATAAACTGTTATTTTGTATCTTTATATGGGTAGGATCGGTTATCAGCCTTGGGTCTGTTATCAATTTTTCGGACGCAATGATATTTGCGATGGTGGTTCCAAACATAATTGGGGTCATTTTATTAACGCCTATTGTTAGAAAAGAACTCAAGCGCTATATGAACGCCATCCGCACCAAACACGAGGCCATTGATGATGGGCTGGAAGATATGTCGAAACATTTGTAACCAAAAACTTTTTATATGGAGTTAAAATCCCACTTTACGTTCAGCAAACAGCAACGGAGTGGGATTTTACTTTTGTTACTGCTCATCGTGGCGTTGCTGTGCATTTACTGGTTTGTGGATTTTTCGGAAGAGGACACACTGGACATCTCTTCTGCTGAAATTGTTGCTGTTCAAAAGGAAATGGATTCCCTTCGGCTTGTTGAAATTGAAAACAAAAAACCGAAACTATATCCTTTCAACCCAAATTTTATTACCGATTATAAAGGTTATACTTTAGGAATGACAAATGGGGAAATTGACCGATTGTTGAAATACAGAAAGGAAGGTAAATGGATCAATTCCGCAGCCGATTTTAAAAGGGTTACGGAGGTATCAGATTCATTGTTGAATGAGCTGAGCCCGTATTTTAAATTTCCAGATTGGGTAACCAACCCAAAACCAAAAAGCAATTTTAGCAATAATAAAACCGATAAAGGTTTTGCCGAAAAACCATATGCACAAAAGATTGACCTGAACAAAGCTACCGAGGAACAATTACAGCAAGTAAGTGGCATTGGCGAAGCGCTCAGCAAGCGCATTGTTTCGTATCGGGAAAAGTTGGGCGGGTTTTCAAATGATATTGAATTGAATAGTGTGTATGGACTTAATCCCGAAGTCGTACAGCGAACTTTAAATCTTTTCACAGTAAAAACTCCAAGGGAGATTACCAAAATCAATGTGAACAAAGCATCTGCTTCAGATATTGCGACCATTCCCGGCATCTCTTTTGAGATGGCAAGAAAAATCTGGGAATTTAGACGGCTTCGCGAAAAAATAAGCACCATTCAAGAGCTGGATAAAATTGAGGGAATGACGGAAAGAAAGTTACAGCTAATTCAGTTATATTTGTCCGTTGAGTAAATTTTCTAAATCGCCGAAAGGCTTACAAATATTAGTTTTAAGACCGCATGGATAAAATGTATTTTACAGAGGAACACGATTTTTTCAGAAAGAGTTTTCAGGATTTCCTTCAAAAGGAAGTAGTGCCACATATTGAAAAGTGGGAAAAAACAGGCCATATAGAACGTTTCATTTGGGAAAAATTTGGAGAGATGGGCTATTTCGGAATCTTCCAGCCCGAAGAATATGGCGGTCTTGACTTGGACCTTTTTTATACCGTGATTTTTTTGGAAGAGCTTCAAAAAATTAATAGCGGAGGTTTCGCAGCCGCTATGTGGGCGCATGCATATCTTGCCATGACACATTTAAAAGTAGAGGGCAATCATACACAAAAGGAAAAATATTTAGCACCCAGCATCACTGGTGAAAAAATAGGTTGTCTTTGTATCACGGAGCCTTTTGGCGGAAGTGATGTTTCCGGCATGCGAAGCACCGCTGAAAAAAAAGGGGATAGCTATATTTTAAATGGTTCAAAAACTTTTATAACCAACGGTATTTACAGCGATTATTTGATAGTGGCGGCCAAAACGGCTCCCGAACTTGGCAACAAAGGCATCAGTATTTTTGTGATTGATCGCGATGCAAAAGGCGTTTCGGCAACCAAACTTGACAAACTTGGATGGCGTGCCAGCGATACGGGCGAAATTGCTTTTGACAATGTTGAAGTTCCCGCTGAAAATTTGATGGGCGAGGAGAACAAAGGTTTTCCATATATTATGCAACACTTTGCTTTGGAACGTTTAATTATGGGCATCAATGCCCACGCCCGTAGCGAGTTCGCTTTGGAATATACCATTCAATATATGAAAGACCGATTTGCTTTTGGAAAAAGCATTTCGAAGTTTCAAGCCTTGCGTCACCGCGTGGCACAGATTGCAAGTGAAATTGAGGTTTGCAAAACATTTAATTACGTTACCGCAAAAAGATTGAACGATGGCGAATATGTAGTAAAGGAAGCTACGATGAGCAAACTTATTTCCACCAAAGTTGCCGATGAGGTTATGACCGAATGTCTTCAGTTTTTGGGCGGCTATGGCTATATGGAAGATTATCCATTGGCGCGTTTGTTGCGCGATAGCAGGCTGGGGCCTATAGGTGGCGGGACTTCAGAGATTCTTCGCGAGATCATTGCTAAAATGATTATTGAAGGGAAGGAATATAAGCCAGCGAAATAAAATCATTTATTTTAAACAATCATTTTGAAAATGAAGTATTTCACTTTAAAGCATTTTTCTATACTATTTATTTTTTTCATCGGGGCAACCACCTTTGCACAAACAGAATTAAAGGGAAAAGTGGTCGACTTCTTAACATTTCAACCCATTGAAAGCGCCAGTGTTTATATTGAAAACACAACTATCGGCTCCATAACCAATGCCGATGGAAATTTCGTTTTGAAAGTGCCACAACAACATTTGCAGGATACGTTGGTAATTTCTTCTATCGGATATAAAAGCTTTAAGGTTATAATCAGCGAATTTGAAAACGGCTCCGATATTTTCTTGGAAGAAGATGTCGCCTCGCTAGATGAAGTGGTAATCGTTGCCGATCCACGCCCCACAACCGGAAATGGTATTGTTGAGAAAGCAATTGAAAAACTCCCGAAAAACCTTCCCGATCAAGCCTACCTTCAAAAGGGATTTCTGCGCCACAAAGAGCGCAACAAAAAGGAATACAAATGGCTTATTGAAAGCGCCATCACCTTATATGATTCCAGTTATGCTGCCGGAGCAAAGGACAACCTAAAAATAAACGTGGACGAAACTCGTAAAAGTTATGATTTAAGGGATGTTGATAGCCTGTTTACCTATTCCGCTTATTTAAAAAGCATGAATTCAAAGGCCTCAAATTTGAATAGAAATTCGATTAAAACGTCCTCTTTAGTTGAAGCCATAAAATGGAACGACAGCCGCGTGAATGGCTTGGAGAATCTTTTTAAGGGTAAGCTCAATTTAGTCCGCAACTCAAATGTTAGCGGTGCTTTGTTGGGGAAAAATATGTTGGAAAAACACCATTTCGAGTTGGACACTATTTTGGTTGACAATGGAAGGAAACTCTATAAAATCAAAATTGAAAAAGGAGCCGATTTTGTTGGGCTGAACACGCCAAATATTTACAATGAAGGTTTTGAGCCCAAGGGATGGATCTATATTTATTACGATAATTACGCCATCAAAAAAGTGGAGTATGAACTTGTTGCCGCATCTGACGTACAGAAAAAACGCAGCAAGAGCCTTTTTGATACGCAGACCATCCACAAACTGGTAATGACCTATAAGGATTACGACGGAAAAATGTATCCGAATTATATCTACTACGAAACCCCAAAACTAGTAAACACGGGCGACCGTTCTTCCGATAGGATAAAGACCGAGGCCGAACCGGGATTTGACAAGGACGAACAGTATTACTACACCATTCAGGAAATTTTGTTCAGCGACATCATACAGGAGCCAGAACTTATAAAACAGGAACTTCAACAAAACGATTGGTCCGCAGATATTTTTTCAAGTAAGCCTTACAATGAATCTTTTTGGAAAAATTACAACGTTTTGTTGGAGAGTAAAGAGGAGGAGAAGCTTATACAGGATTTGAGCAAACGTGCATCTTTGTATAAAGAGTAATCATAGTTAATTTTTTTAATTTTTGTTGCTTTATATATATATATATATATATATATTAACTTAGCATTAAGTAACTCTAAAATAGTATATTATGAATAAGATAGCATTTTTCTTGGGAGGCTTTTTAATACTTTCGTTATGTTTTTCTTGTGAAACAGAAAATGAAATAAAGGAGGTAGAGAACATTGAATCAGCGCAAACGACAGCGTTAAGATCACCTAATGGCGACATACTTGTTTCATCAGAAGATGAATTGATAGAACTCTATCTTCTAAAAACAAAACAAATTGATATAAAAGACAAGAATACTATTAATATACAAGAGATCTATTATGAAGAAAAGGAATCATATTCCATTGCATTTATTGATTTACTTGATAACGGAATATTAAAAAAAATGCTCGTTGTGTTTTCAGAAAAAGGATCACATAATTTCCTTCAAGACAGTAATAATCTATATGTGATTTCTGATAATAGCAAGCCTTCTAATGAAAAATTAACGGAAGGCGTTCTCAATATCACAAATTCTTACGCTGGAAAAAACGCTTTACACCCGTTGCTAAGAGGAACATTTGTTTGTAATGGAGGTTGCTGTGGTTGGAGTAATCCATCTCCTAACGCATACCATTGTGGTTGTCCAGCAGGAAAACCAGCAGGACCCGACCCCGACCCAATTATTTTTACCACTAGCGACGGCTGCGCAATTCAATATTTATGATTAGTATTGTTGAACTTACTATGAAAAAAACTGAAAAATGAATACTGATTACTGAAAAATTTTTTCTATCTTTGCCGCCCTAAAGAGAGGAGGTGATGACACTATGTTAATTATACCAGTTAAAGACGGAGAAAATATCGACAGAGCGCTGAAACGTTTCAAGCGTAAATTTGACCGTACCGGAACTATGCGCCAGTTGCGCTCACGACAAGCTTTTACTAAGCCTTCGGTTAAGAAAAGAGCACAGCTTCAAAAAGCACAGTATATTCAAAACTTAAGAGATCAGGAAGATATTTAACTATCATTCTTTTCAATTCATTCTAAAAAATCCGTTGTGAAAATTTTCCAACGGATTTTTTTATGGTAAAAAGTCATTGGCTTTTTAAGTTATTCAGTTATTTTTAGAATCCCAGAGTTTCAATATTAAAATTGATAATCGAAAACAAGCCGCCAAAAAACAATGTCCTTTCAGCCTTTTGTAGCATATCTCCAATTAGAAAAAAAGTATTCACCACATACGGTGACTGCCTATTTAAAAGATTTGGAAGATTTTAATGGTTTTGCTTCTGCGGAATTTCAGTATGCTGAAATTGTAGGTGTGAATTATTCCGTGGTGAGAAGCTGGATAGTCTCGCTCGTAGATTCCGGTATTTCAAACAGAACCGTAAACCGGAAGATTTCATCTTTAAAAACCTACTATAAATTTCTTTTGAAAACGGGACAAATAGAGATCAATCCTTTAGCAAAGCACAAAGCGCTGAAAACTTCAAAAAAAATCCAGGTCCCTTTTTCAGAAAAGGAAATCGGGAACGTAATGGAAATGTTTGGAGAAGAAAATGATTTTGAAGGATTGCGCAACCGCTTAATCGTGGAACTTTTTTATTCCACCGGAATACGCAGGGCAGAGTTGATCAATATTAAAGTAACTGATGTTTCTTTTGCGCAGAAAACTTTAAAGGTGTTGGGCAAAAGAAACAAAGAGCGCATTGTTCCAATTTTGCCCACGGTGCTGCAATCTATAAATGATTATTTGCAACAGCGCAGTGAACTTGGGAGTATAAAAGACACTGATGCTTTATTTCTCACCCAAAAAGGGGTTAAAATTTATGAAACTCTTGTCTATCGGATTATTAATTCATATTTTAGTAAAGCTTCGGAAAAGGTGAAGAAAAGTCCGCATATTTTGCGGCATTCTTTTGCAACGCATCTTTTAAACGAAGGCGCAGATATTAATTCGGTAAAGGAGTTGTTGGGGCATTCCAGTCTTGCTTCCACACAGGTTTACACACAAAATAGTATCGCAAAGTTGAAGGAGGTTTATAAAAACTCACATCCGCGAAACGGATAAATTCAAAAAAAAACACTTTATGGGGTAAAATTACATATTACATTAACTTTAAATATAATATAGTATGAAGGTAAACATTCAAACACCCAACTTTGCTGCCAAAGATGAACTTTTGACATTTGTTGAAAGCAGACTGTCCAAGCTAGAACAATTTTACGATAGAATTATTTTTGCAGATGTATTTTTAAAAGTCCAAAAAACAAGCGACAAGGAGAATAAAATAGTGGAGGTGCTATTGAGCATTCCTGGAGACGATATGATGGTAAAGAAAGAGGCGAAAAGTTTTGAGGAGGCTGTGGATGATGTTATTAAGGCACTTGAAAGACAGCTTAAAAAAAGAAAACAAAAACAAAAAGCATATTTGTAATAGAATTTTTTAGAAAAAGTTTTGTAGAAAAAATAATTTCTCTACATTTGCAGTCCGTTAGAAATAGCGGACTTTTTTATGGCTGAAAAATAGCCTTAAAAAGAGGTCAAAAAGCCGATGTAGCTCAGCTGGCTAGAGCAGCTGATTTGTAATCAGCAGGTCGTGGGTTCGAGTCCCTCTATCGGCTCTTGAAATTTTGAAAAACACTCCTTTTAAAGTATAGGCTTTAAAAGGTCTTGGGGAGATACTCAAGCGGCCAACGAGGGCAGACTGTAAATCTGCTGACTACGTCTTCGCAGGTTCGAATCCTGCTCTCCCCACGAACAATTTTTGCCCAAGCAAAAATTGAAAATTTCAAATTACAAAAACCAAATTCCAAAAGAATTGGTTGGAAATTTGAAAATTGTTCTTTACAATATTGAAAACATTTTGAATAAGTTCTAAAGTCATTTTTAAATTCTTTGGAATTTGGGATTTATTATTTTGGAATTTATTCAAAGAATT
>TARA_R110000823_G_scaffold266883_2_pt1 | contig 87170 bp, 62 predicted proteins | sample TARA_R110000823 | Tara Oceans TARA_R110000823 (sample SAMEA4397722) | marine metagenome | biome: Polar Biome; feature: [DCM] deep chlorophyll maximum layer (ENVO:01000326); material: water (ENVO:00002006), including particulate matter (ENVO:01000060) such as... | depth 20 m | reverse complement strand
ACGACCCTACGTAATGGGAGCATTGTACCACGGAAACCATAGGCCACAAAGCTGGAAAACCGAGAAAAATGATATTAAAGCTATCCGTACACGGAGTGGGCATACTATAGAGCTTAACGACGCCAGCGGCTCTGAATTTATCATCATAACCGATAAAAACCAAAATTTAATCACCATAGATACCGCCAATAATAATATGACGATTACGGCAAATGAGAAGATGACTTTTAATGCTAAAAATATGGAATTTAATGTGGTAGAGGATATGGATATGAATATCGGGCAGAACAAAACGGAACGTATTGGCCAAAACCATAATACAAATTCAAGTAACAGTATGGAAATGGTTTCACAAGCAAAATCGGTAAATGTGGGAGCATTGTACAATCAGTATTCCGCTGCTGCTAATTTAATTGCCACTGCTGGGGATATGATGATCCATTCAAAAGGGGTTTCAACCTTTCAGGGGAATGCCGATGTAAAAATTAGCAAAGGGTAATATATGAAGTTTGTTCCAGAGTTTTTTGAAATAACTTCGCCTTCCGTTCAACAGACAGCGGAATATATTCAAAAAGTGTATTCAGAAACGAACATAAAAAATATAAAAAAAAAGCAGACGGTAACCAGACACTTAAACGTTGAAATAGAACCGCTAGAATCGAAAAATACAATTGTAGCTATAAAAACGGAAAAGGAAGAATTAACCTTAGATTCAATTCTGAAAAAACAAGAAAATATTTCGAAAGAAATTGCGAAGACTATCGATTTTGTTCAGCTTAAAGTAAATCCTTTAGGTGAAATTATTAGAATCTTGAACCAAGATGAGATACTAAATAAATGGTATCCAATAAAAAGAAAACTAACAAATGAGTACCGCGGAAAAAGTTTTGATGCCTATGTAAGCGGTATTGAAAAAAAAATAGAAAACCACGATGCCTTATTGGAAGATTTTAAACAATATAGGCTATTTGGAGGCCTCTTTAACGCCATTTGTTTTGAACACAGCACAGATGCTTCAAAATACAACCAAAGGGACCGTGCTATCGATAATTTTATTTTCAATACAACACTGCATTTTAAGGAAAGCGTTTTGTTGGAAAAAGTTGGGGAACGAGAGGTTACATTGAAAGTTAAGGGTGATTTTGATCCTGAAAAGAACGATTTAAAAGTAGTAATGAACGAGTTTGATAAAAAAGGTATTAAAGAAGAGTCGAAATTAAAATTGAAAAAATATTCAGGCTCCTATTTGATAGACAAAAACTCAAACGTAATTAAAAATATGCAACTGACCACAGAAGTCGCTTATGGAGCAGATTATTATAAGAAAATAGAATATAGCTTACAAAAACAGATAAAATAAAGCAATATGGCCGGGAAAAACTATGTATGCAACAACGCAAAACTGGAATGCAGCCTTTGTACAAAACCTGAAGGAAAACTTGTGGTAACATCCAACGATGTAAAGCTACAAGACAAAACCTGGGCTACAGTAAAAGACAGCGCCAAATCCAACTTGCAGTTTACTGGAAATTGCAAAAAAAGCGATAAACAGAGTGTGCCCTGCGCTGCGCTCATTGCACCAGTAAAATGGATTAATACTGGAGACATTTTAATACAAAGCAATAAGGCTTTATTGGAATGTTCTACTATAAAGTGCAGTTACGGGGGCGTGGATATAAAAATAAAAGATCACATCCAAAAATCTGAAGTTGATAGTATGGAGCCGACGGATGTGGAAGGTGTTGCACCATAGACAATGAAGTATTTTATTTCAATATTCTGCATCCTACTTATAATATCGAGTTGTTCAAAATTTGAATTAAAAGAAGTTTATAAAAGTCCAGATAGTAACTATAAGTTGGAAGTTTTTATTGAAAAAGAGTATAAACCAATAGCCTCATTGTCAAGCGAAAGTGGATATAGAAAAACGTATGTAGTTTTAAAGGACATTAAAAATAATGTAATTTTTGAACCTGATTTATTTGATAGCTGTACATTTCAGCTTATAGATTTTTCAATTGACTGGAAAAGTAAAGAAGGTAAAGTGTATTTTACAAAATTTAGCTATATAGATATTAAAAATAAGACGATACATTGTCTGGAACCATAAAATTTAAAAAGAAGAAACGCACAAACTATAAAACGTAAAGGTATGTTTGAAGCAATAGGTGATTTTTTTAAGCGAGTAGGCCAGTGGATAAGCGGTCTCTTTGGTGGTGAGGATACACCTCCTGCCACACCGGGGCCTGAACCGATCATCGAGGTGGATCCGTTTGAACAAGCAAGTGAAGACGTGGCTGAAGAAACAAATTTTGAAACCAACGAGCAAGATCCACAGGCCACAGAAACTGAAACCGCCGAGGCTGAACCTGCTGTGGAGCAAGAAACACCTACTATGAATTCAACCGCTGCCAATGATGCTTCGACGGATGGAATTATTGACGCCTATTTTGCCAAGAAAGTAATCGAAAAGGTAAAGACAGATAATCCTGGCAATCCTTACCCTTATCAATTCAATTATGATGGCAATGTCATTACCGATGCGAACAAGCCAAATATTGCGCAGATTATCCTAACCAATTCAGCGTCTGATTTAGAGACACGAAACGAATATATTGAGTTACCTGATATCCTTGGGGTATTGGAGAACACAACCTACGACAGCGATGATGTATTGCAAATACCTACTCGAACACTGGAAGACCAAGAGAAATTCGAAAAAATAGACAGTTCTGCTTTAGAAAGTGACATCTATATCTTCGCTAAAACAGGAAATTTAGATGGCAAAGAGATCACCATAACCATTCTCGAAAAAGAGGAACTCTTAGTAGGATCAGATGCGCCTCTACCGGTTTTGTTGAGAGACCACGAGGTTGAAGAGAGCCAAGCCAGTGAAGATTTACAGGAAGTCACCGAGTTGGTAGAAACGATAGACGAATCTTATGTCGCTATTCCTATAAGACTTCGACCTTCGGATGATGAGGATTTGGAGGAGTGGAAAAATATGATGGCAGGTGAACTTGAAGAAGAAGAGGACAGCGATGAGGGTTCTGAAGAACAAGAGCCTGAAACTGATACAGAAAATGACGTGCCGCCACCCGAACCGGTAACATATACTGTGCAAAATGGTGATATTTTATCCATTATAGCAGGGAATTATCCTGGAGTAAGCTGGCAGGATATACAGGCTGCTAATAATATTACCAACCCAACCCAAATCCAACCTGGACAAATTTTAATTATCCCCGTTAATGGAGTGGTGCCTGCAACGAATGCAGAAGGAAACGGTACAGAAGGGGAAGAAGCAGAACGGCAAACGGTATTCTTATGGCTTAAAGTAGCCGCTGAAGGTGACGAAGAAAGCCATGAAGAAGAGTTTTTAAATGAGAATGATGAAGCTTATTTTGAGATTGGAAATAAATGTTCTTGTGATAGAGGTTTCACTGTATCAGAAATGCAAACTATTATTGATACACTTCGCGATGAAGAAAATGCCACTTTATTTACCGCGGGAAACTGTGATATTCCAGAGGTAGATAAAACTATGGAAAGATTTACTGAAGTACTCAATGAGATATTTGAAACTTATGGTATTACAAAGTGTATAAGAAAAATTCATTTTTTAGCTCAAGTCTATCATGAGTCTGATAGGTTGAGAACTACTGAAGAATATAGTACAACAGGTCGATATGCACCATACATAGGTAGAGGCATTATGCAACTTACTTGGGAAGTTGGTTATAAGGCATATTCTAGTTTCACTGGAGAAGATTTTGTGACTAATTATGAAGATATAAGAAATGACTTGAGAAATGCTTTGGATTCAGCAGGATGGTATTGGAGGCAAGGTAAGCAGTTAAATGCGAGCGGTACAACCTGGTCTCCACCTAATGGTTCAACATATGTGTCAAGAGATGATTTAAGTTATACAAGAACAATTATTGAATACACTTATGAAGAGGTAGCCCAAAGCTATGGGACAGTTAATTTAAGCGATATTGCAGATGATGATGAAGGAGATTTGATAAGCTGGCTTGTAAATGGGGGAAGTAATGGTAGGCAGGAAAGATTAGACTTTATTGATGATTTAAAAGAAGTTTTTCAGTACCCTGAGCTTTGTGTAAATACAGGGTTGGTGATAAGATTAGTGAGAAAGTGGGAAACAGAAAATTCGACTATAGGAGAATTTACAATCGATAATTCTGATGTAAGTGGATATATGCTTGAAGAGAAAGGACCAGACACGACACAGTCTGGCTTGGAGCAAAGAGTTCCCACAGGCACTTACGATTTGGAATGGCATAATGGAACTCGTTTTCAGGGAGTCCTTAAATTGTCAAATATCGAAGTTTCAGCAGCTCGTGCTATTCTTATACATGGAGGGAATACAGCTGGCGACACCGAGGGATGTTTATTGCCAGGATCCACGCGTGATACAGATTTTGTAGGAGGAAGTCAAGCAACACTATCAGAAATTCACGAGGTTGTTGAAGAAAAAGGTATTGATGGGGCACAAATAATAATAACAGAGGACTATGAATAGATATATTTTAATAGGTTTTATATTTTTTATCACAATTTCTTGCAAAGAAAAGAAAACAGAACCGCAATTGAGTAATGTTTACTCAAATGAAAAAGTTGAACTAGCTCAGAAAGACTTGGCTATGCTTAAGAAAGCCTTTGCAGAAAAGGATGAGGCATTGTTTATGAAACAATTCCCAGATACATTCAATGAGTTTCAAAATTATTTTGGATGGGATCCAGAAAACAAAAAACCCCAACCCTTGTATAAGGAGAGCTTAGCGTACATAAGATATTGGTTTTCGTTACTTTCAAAAAAAGAATTCATCAAATACCAAAAGCAACTAATAGAAATTTCAGAAAACGGCCATTGGGAGGCAGATGGCATCAACTATTTTCAAGATGGTGCATTAATGTTTATCAAAGAAAACAAAAAGTATAATCTGATAAATGAATTGAATAACTCGAAGGCAAAATCGGTATTGTTTTTCCTTTTTGATGGACCGCACCCTAGAAAGGATACAGAATTTATTTCAAATTTAAATCCCGAAAAGCAAGCTATCACAAAAATCTTATTTGAAACTAATTTCAATCAAAATGAAGCAAAGCAGGAGGTAGAAATTAATAGAAAACCTCTAAGAGAGTTTTCATATTTTGAAAACAGCCCTGACTATTTTATAGAAAACATCGACATAAACAAAGACGGAAAACCTGATAAAGTTGTGAGCAGTAAAAAACATAAAGGAAATCAACTCTTTTTTTACCTGAAAAACGACAAAAAATATAAGTTTGCATTGGAAAGTATTAATTTTTCTGAAGATGGCGGCAATGTCATAGATACAATTTATAAACCGAAAGGAAACTCTGTGTTAGCAATAAAAACATATTTTCCAGATGGAGGCTATTTAACGGCCACTCATTATATTAATTATGATGATAGGAGCTGGACTTTGCAAAAGACTATTTATAAGACAAAAGTAAGTAATGAAAAGGAAACGACTGTTTATTCTTGCGAGGTACCTCAAAATCTTTTGTTGAAAAAATTAACAGATTCAATAGTTGCGCGTCAAATCAAATATATTCCCAGCGAAAAAGACAGAGACACAAATTGCGATAAAAAAGTGATTGCGAACTAATATTTCTATAGAATTGATAAGAGTAGGTTGAAATATAAATTTCGTAATATGAAATATATAGTAATAACACTTTTTTTGCTATATCCTTCAGCAGTTGTAAAAAAATAATGATAAGGTTATAAGTCTGGATGCTGAAATCCAGAAGAGTGCGATTGAAAATCACACGACCTTGCTAAAGGAAGTAAGGTTCAAAATTGAACATCTTACATCTAATTTAATATATAACAAAGAAATTATTATTTTAGATTATAAACTCAAACTTGCCTCCTCTGACTTAAACATTTTTACAAGATTATTTTTGAAGATAGTTTAGTTAATGATTATGAATACACCAAGCACGAAATAGACTTTTTTGATGAAGAGCGAATTCAGGTTTTTGAAAACGGAACAGAACCAATACTATATCATCTTACCTTCTATAAGTAACGAAACTGAGTACTATTTTTTCTATGCAAACCTCTCCCAAGTTGATGTTGAAGAAAATCAAGAAGTTAGTGCAGGTGGTGTGATTGGCCAAACAGGTCAATCTGGTAATGCAAATGGTCAATCAGCAAGGATGGCTCACCTGCATTTCGAAGTACGCAATTCGGCTACTCGTGGAAGTGGAAACCGTATTATCCTACGGTAATAACAGAGCTTAATGATGTTGATACTTGGCCATGCTTATTGAGGGTTGGGAGATAAACCAAAAGCAAAAGAAGCTTATTCTAGTTATATTAGACTTATGAAAGATACAAACAAGGAAACTGAAATACCTAAAAGAGTTATGGAAAGACTCAAATAAAAAACACAGTACAAATTCATGCACTGTGCTTTTTTATAAAAATTACTCTGAATTTTTAAAAATTAACCGTTACTTTCCCTCTTATAAAAAGGGGCGTTCCTGGTGTAAAGTGTATTTCTTCTGTGGGTTCAGCTTCATTAAATAAACGACTTTCGGTGGCGAATTGTGTTTCGTTCCATTCGGTATCGAATAGGTTTTCAATAATCACCCCAAAAACTAAGTTTTTATAGGTATAATTAATGTTGAAATCGGTTACAAAATAGCCTTCGGCCACAATACTGTTGTCTTCATTAGCCGCACGATCCTTGATGTAACGGTAATTTAATCCGCCGGAAAAATCACCAATATTATCAAAAGCAACACCTCCGGTTGAGGTCAAGTCTGGAGCTAACGGTATGTAATCTTCGCCATCTGGAGCTTCAGTGCTTCGGGCATACGTATAATTTATATCACCAAAAAAGTACATCCAATCGGTAGCTTCATAACGAACACCAAAATCGACTCCCATTCTACGGGTTTTCCCTCTAGGTTCTACAATGGCAGCATCGCCTACATACACAAATTCTTGATCTAAGAACAACGTCCAAAGAGCGGTATTCAGGATTAAGTTATCTGTTACTTTATAAATGGCTCCTAAATCGGCTCCATAAGCTGCTGGCAAAATATCTTCACCGCTATTAGCTACTACCACACGACTATCATTGGAGTGAAACCCTATTCCTGTTTTCGCGAATAATTGTAGTTGACGGTTAGGACTATATACAAAGTTTAATTTCGGACTGGCGAACACTTTGCTTTCACTTTTATTATCATATGTTTCAGTTAAGAAATTTTCATAATCGAACTTAAAATAGTCTAAACGCAAGGCAGGATTTATTTTAAAATCACCAAAATCGAATTCTGTGTTTACAAATCCGAAAGCATTCATTTGATCTACATTTCCGAAGGCTAAATGCTCCAATAATTCATCTCGGTTCTTGGTTCTGGAAAGCTGAACATCATTTACATCATCATACCGAACACCACCACCGGCTGTATATTCAAAATCGAAAGCATCTGCTTCCAGTTTCTCTGTATAAGCTGTTTTAAAGCCGAAGAGACTACGGTCTTCTTTTTGTTTAATTTGATCGCCATTTACAGGATCTTCTAGAAAGAATGTAAAATTAGAATACAGCTCAAAATCATAATGTGTTACATAAGCAGTACTTTTCAACTTCTGTGTAGGCGAAATAATTTTGGTATGATTTAAAATTAGATTGGTCCGGCTAGTATTGCCACCTTCGGTATCATCGATAGCCCCAAAACGATCAATTAAACCTGCGTCCACAGCACGTTGAGGTATTTGTCCTGAAGCGTCCCATTTACTTTGTAAGTGCGATGCGCTTATACTCATGTGTTGATCGCCGGGAAGCTGAAAATTAAATTTTCCCATTACGTTGTATCTATTGAAATTTTGTGGTGAATCGTACGGACCATCAAAGGTGTTTATTGATGTAGCGATGTAAGCATTGCTTTTTTCAGTTTCTAAAACTTTAAACATTCCAACGGTTCTAAAGGAGTTGAAATCACCATATTCAACCGAAATGGAGCTGTTATCCAACTTATTTTTGGTTTTAAAGTCCACATAACCGGCAGTAGTAAAATCACCTTGGGCTGCATAGTAAGGACCTTTTCCAAATTCAATATTTTCAATGGTTTCTGGTATTAAAAAGTGTAAATCACTGTATCCTTGACCATGAGCATGCGATACCATATTAACTGGCATACCATCTACCGAAAGGCTAATATCGGTTCCGTGGTCAATATCGAAGCCACGAAGAAAAATCTGCTCTGCTTTTCCGCCACCGGCGTGTTGACCAATGATAAGTCCAGGAACTTTCCGTAGTATTTCTTGTGACGATTTTACTGGGTCGGTTTCTAAATCTACATCGGTCAATTGGTTTAGAGCATTTACTTGCGGTGTGATAATAATTTGTTCTAAACTTACTGACGCTTCGTTTAATACAATACTAACATCTTTAGTAAAACTTTCGGCAGTAACAGGAATTGTTCGGCCTTCGTACCCTAAATGCGAAATAAAAAGTTGATCGCCTTCCGTATTACCCTTTATAGTAAAGTTTCCGGAAATGTCGGTATGAGTATGAGTATTCGAATTTTTGTTGAAAACATACACGTTTTCAAGAGGGGTGTTGTTTTGGGTTACTATTTTGCCAGTAATGCTTTGCGATTGCGCAACAATAGAGCATAGTAATAGTACCCATAAAAATATAGGTTTCATAAATTTTATTTTTTTGAATAAATAGATGTTTCAGAATTGCCCATTTTAAGCGGGAAAAAGTATTTCTGAAACTTGAAAAACGGATTATGAAACTAATTCTCTAGGAGGAGGTGTTTGTACAGAACGTGAAGTGTGGTATATTCCGTAGTGATAAATAAATGTATGTTCTGTATGAGTTAAAATTACAGGTTTTAATTGAACATATTTCTGCGTAATGTGTTTGTCGTATTTTATTTCAAATAAAAGAGTGTCTTTATCAGAATCTGTATCGTCTGCAGAAAACAAGTTGTTGAAAAAGGCAATCGCTTTATGTTCGTGTGTGTGCTCCTTGTCCAATTCATGGTCTAAATCATGATGATGGTCTGCACTTGTGTGCGTTAAAGCGTGTGAAAGTTTGTGAAAACCTTCCGATAACGATTGCTGTAACGGAACTATAAGGTACAAAACAGCCAGCGATAGTATAAATCGCTTTTTTAAAAGGGAAAGAAAGGCTGTGTTAAACATTGAGTTGTGTTAGTTACTATAAAGTACGTAAAGAAAAGGAAGAAAGGTTTTTCAAAGAAGCCTGTTTAACCCTTTCTTAACAAAATTTCGTAGGTTATATGAAAAGTAAATTACAAAATAGCCACTATCTTTGAACTATGGCAGAAGCTTCGGTACAGCTACAGATTTCTACACTCCCTAACTCGCCTGGGGTATATCAATATTATGATAAAAACGAAAAGTTGTTATATGTTGGAAAGGCAAAAAATTTAAAGAAAAGAGTCTCCTCTTATTTTACCAAACAACACGATAATGCCCGTACTCGGTTATTGGTGAAAAAAATAAAAACCATAAAGCATATTGTTGTAGCTACCGAAACCGATGCACTATTGCTGGAAAACAATTTGATTAAAAAATACCAGCCTCGCTATAATGTCTTGCTTAAAGATGATAAATCGTACCCGTGGATCTGTATTAAAAATGAACGATTTCCAAGGGTTTTTCCCACTCGACGATTAATTAAGGACGGTTCAGAATATTTTGGCCCTTATACCAGCATGAAAACGGTACACACCTTGCTAGATTTAATTCGAGGGTTATATCAGCTTCGAACCTGCAATTACGATTTAGCCGAAGAAAAAATACGAAACGATAAATATAAAGTCTGCTTAGAATACCATTTAAGTAATTGTTTAGGGCCTTGCGAAGGCAAACAAACCGAAGCCGATTATAACGAGAATATAGAGGCGATACGAAACATTATTAAAGGAAATTTTAAAGATTCGCTCAATCAGTTTAAAGCTCAAATGAAAAAATATGCGGCCGATCTTAAGTTTGAAGATGCACAGCGTATTAAAGAAAAAATTGATGTACTAGAAAACTACCAAGCAAAAAGCACGGTAGTAAATCCGAAAATTAACAATGTAGATGTTTTTTCTATTACTTCAGATGAAAGCTACGGGTATGTAAATTTCCTTCAAATTTCCTTCGGAAGTATTATTCGTTCGCACACTTTAGAAATAAAAAAGAAATTAGACGAAAGCGATAAAGAGTTGCTCACGCTGGCTGTAATCGAATTACGACAGCGGTTTAATTCGCAATCTAAAGAGTTGTATTTGCCCTTCAAAATTGAAACGGAGGAAGGTTTAAAAGTACATATCCCAAAAGCAGGCGATAAAAAGAAAATACTCGATTTATCACTTCGTAATGCGAAATATTACCGAATGGAGCGATTTAAGCAGGCAAAAATTGTCGATCCAGATCGCCACGAAAACCGAATTATGGCGCAGATGAAAAAAGACCTTCGGTTGAGTGAAGAACCAAGACATATTGAATGTTTTGATAATAGTAATATTCAAGGGACAAATCCGGTAGCTGCTTGTGTGGTTTTTAAAAATGGAAAACCGAGCAAGAAGGACTACCGTAAGTTTAATATAAAAACAGTGGAAGGCCCGGACGATTTCGCCTCGATGGAGGAAGTAGTCTATCGCCGGTACAAAAGATTAAAAGAAGAAGAGCAACCTTTGCCACAACTTATCATCATAGATGGGGGGAAGGGACAGTTGTCTTCCTCTTTAAAAAGTTTAGATAAATTAGAATTACGCGGAAAGATTGCAATTATCGGTATCGCAAAACGACTAGAAGAACTGTTTTACCCCGATGATCCCATACCGTTGTATTTAGACAAGAAAAGTGAAACGTTAAAAATAATTCAGCAATTACGAAATGAAGCACACCGGTTTGGAATCACCTTTCATCGCGACAAAAGAAGTAAACAGGCTTTAGATACCGTATTAGAAACCATACCAGGAATAGGGGAGAAAACAGTAATTCAGTTATTGAAACAGTTTAAAAGCACGAAGCGTATAAAAAATGCAAGTTTTGATGAATTAGCTGATGTAGTGGGGACGAGCAGAGCAAAAAAAATAGTCACGCATTTTCAGGAAACTAAATGAAGCAGATATTAATCATACTATGCATGTTGCTCTCAGGGATTCTTTTTTCTCAAGAGAAAGAGAACCAAGAAGACCTAAAAGTCGGTTTGGTCCTTAGCGGCGGTGGCGCCAAAGGCTTGGCGCATATTGGAGCGTTAAAAGTAATTGAAGAAGCGGGTATTCGGGTAGACTACATTGGAGGGACGAGTATGGGAGCAATTGTAGGGGCTTTGTATGCATCGGGATATTCAGCAAAACAATTAGACTCTATTTTTAACATGGTCGATTTTAATACGTTGATTCAAGATGATATTCCACGAAGCGCTAAAACGTTTTACGAAAAAGATGAATCTGAAAAATACGCCATTAGTTTACCGTTCGATGATTTTAAAGTAGGGTTTCCCTCAGGGCTTTCAAAAGGACAGAATGTATATAATCTACTCTCAAAGTTAACCCTTCATGTGAGTGATATTGAAGATTTTAGTAAACTTCCTATTCCATTTTTTTGTGTGGCCACCAATGTGGAAACCGGTAAAGAAGTTTTATTAGACAAAGGGTATTTACCTAGAGCCATTACCGCAAGTGGAGCCTTGCCGTCTTTATTCTCACCAGTAATAATAAACGATACGGTCATGGTAGATGGCGGCGTGGTTAACAATTATCCAGTGGATGAGGTGCGAAATAAAGGAGCAGATATTGTAATTGGTGTCGATGTTCAAGACAGTTTAAAAAGCCGAAAAATGCTAAAATCGGCATTTGATGTATTGGTGCAAATAAACAATTATCGCACCATCGAAGATATGGCAGAGAAGAGAGAGCGGACGGATATTTATATAAACCCGAATATTAAAGACTTTTCGGTGGTTTCATTTAATGAGGGAAAAAAAATAATCGAATCAGGAGAGATTGAAGCCAATAGGCTAAGAGAACAATTAGATAGTGTAGCTTCTCGTCAAAAAACACATAAAAAGCAAAAGGTAGATTTCTTCAGTGAAAATTCCATTTTTATTCAATCGGTTAGTATTAGAGGTAACGAAAATTATACCCGTGCATATGTTTTAGGAAAACTAAAACTAAAGGTACCTGCAAAAATAAGCTATGACCGTTTTAATGAAGGGGTTAACAACCTATCGGCAACAGGCAATTTTCAAGATATAAATTATCGATTGGAGACTAATGAAGATAATACGTACGACCTTATTTTTAATTTACGGGAAAACGAATCTAAAATGTTAATGCGTTTAGGGGCCCATTATGACGATTTATACGGGACGGCTGCTTTAATGAACGTAACCCGAAAAAGAATATTTACCAATAACGATATTGCTTCATTAGATTTTGTGGTGGGTGATAACATTAGGTACGATTTCAACTATTATATTGACAAAGGATTTTACTGGAGCATTGGTTTAAATTCTCAGTATACTTTTTTTGATAAGGATGTAGACATTGATTTTCTTTCTCCTGAATTACCTCCAGAAGAAAATTCACAAATAAATAAATTAGAGCTCGAGTATAGTGATTTAACCAATCGTATATTTGTAGAAACACTTTTTAGAAGAAGTTTTTTATTAGGTGCCGGAATAGAACATAAATGGTTGCGATATCTTTCTGAAACTATAGGCATTGATGAAGAAGGTATTCCTCGAACTGTTTTTGAAAGCACAAACTATTTTAGCACCTACGGATATCTTCGTTACGATACGTTTAACAATAGCTTTTTTCCAAATGATGGGTTTTACTTCAACGGAGATTTTCATTTATATCTTTTTGGCGAGGGTAGAAACACAGGTTTCGATCAGTTTTCAATAGCTCAAGCAAAAGTTGGCTATGCACAGTCTTTTTCAAGCAAACTTTCGGCAGTGATTACCACAGAAGGTGGTTTTAAAATAGGAGATGATTCAACTCACTCGCTAGATTTTTTCCTAGGTGGCTATGGATATAGACCTATAAATAATATAAAACAATTTTATGGGTATGAAGGTTTAAGCCTCCGTGGCGATACCTATTTAAAATCTTCTTTGACGTTAGATTATGAAATTTTCAGAAAAAACCATATCAACATAGCAGTTAATATTGCTAATGTAGGCGACGATCTTTTAACCGATGGAAAATGGATAGACGGCATTGACTACAGTGGCTTCGCCTTAGGATATGGTATGGAAACCTTCTTAGGTCCCCTTGAAGTAAAATGGGCTTTTTCACCGGAACGGGATGAAAGCGAATGGCATATTGCTGCAGGGTTTAGGTTTTAGCATAACCTTAAAACGAAAACAGTGATTTTTTTCCGATATTTGTGTAGAAAATAAGCACATTATGCCATTCTATCATAAATTAGGTAAAATACCTCATAAAAGACATACGCAATTCCGTAAACCAGACGGTAGTTTATATTCTGAACAACTGTTCGGAACCATTGGTTTTGATGGTATGTCCACTAATAGTTATCACGAACATCGCCCTACTCAAGTTAAGGAAATTGAGAAACAATATAGCGTTGCACCTAAAATTGCGAAGCATAATAATATGCAGTCGTATAAGTTTAAGGGGTTTAATGTGCAACCCGAAAAAGATTACTTACAAAGCCGAAAAACAGTATTGACAAACAGCAATTGTAGTATTATCCTTGCTGCACCACAAGAATCGCAAAAAGATTATTTTTATAAAAATACAGATGCTGACGAGCTAATTTTTATTCATAAAGGCAGCGGAAAGCTACGAACGCATTTAGGGAATTTGGATTTTAAGTACGGGGATTACCTTATAGTGCCTCGCGGTATTATTTATAAAATAGATTTTGAAACTGAAGATAACCGCCTTTTTATTGTAGAATCTAGAAGGCCTATTTACACTCCAAAACGCTATAGAAACTGGTTTGGGCAATTATTAGAACACTCTCCTTATTGCGAACGCGACTTACGCAGACCGCAAGAATTGGAAACTCACGATGAAAAAGGCGACTTTTTAATAAAAATAAAAAAGCAGGATGATATTTTTGAAATGACCTACGCCACCCATCCGTTTGATGTGGTAGGCTACGATGGTTATAATTATCCGTATGCCTTTTCTATTCACGATTTTGAACCTATTACCGGACGTATTCACCAACCCCCACCAGTACACCAAACATTTGAAACCGATGCTTTTGTGGTATGTAGTTTTGTGCCGCGATTATATGATTATCACCCAGAGTCTATTCCGGCACCGTATAATCACAGTAATATTGATAGTGATGAGGTGTTGTATTATGTAGATGGTGATTTTATGAGCCGTAACGATATTGATGCAGGTTACATTTCATTACACCCGGCAGGAATACCTCATGGGCCACACCCAGGAGCGACTGAGCGTAGTATCGGCAAAGAAAAAACAGGCGAGTTGGCTGTGATGGTCGATACATTTAAACCGCTAAAGGTAACTGAAGACGCGTTAAAATTGGCCGATGGCACGTATTATCAATCTTGGTTAGAACATGACTAAAAAAACAAAATCTTTGAAAAAACTAGTTATTTCAGCACAAATGCGCGCTATGTGGTAATTCTCTATAATAAGTAGATTTATTATTATTCAGAAAAAACAATAACGCATTCATTAAAAACTAAACACAATGAGTAAAGACATAAAATCAGTAGATTACGGATTAGAGAAAATATTTGAGGGAGCACAAGATTTCCTTCCTCTATTAGGAACGGATTATGTAGAGTTTTACGTAGGAAACGCCAAACAAGCAGCTCATTTTTACAAAACTGCTTTTGGTTTTCAATCATACGCCTATAAAGGTTTAGAAACGGGAAGTAAAGACAGTGTTTCGTATGTGCTTAAACAAGATAAAATTCGTCTAGTACTTACAACACCTTTAAGTTCAAAAAATCCAATTAATGACCATATTGTTAAACATGGTGATGGTGTAAAAGTGGTGGCACTTTGGGTAGAAGATGCTCGAAAGTCTTTTGAAGAAACCACCAAACGCGGCGCTAAGCCATTTATGGAGCCAACCGTTGAAAAAGACGAACATGGCGAAGTGGTGCGGGCCGGAATTTATACCTATGGGGAAACCGTACATATGTTTGTAGAGCGTAAAAATTATAACGGAACTTTTATGCCAGGCTTTAGAGAGTGGAATCCAGATTACAATCCAGAACCAGTTGGTCTTAAATACATAGACCATATGGTTGGTAATGTAGGTTGGAATGAGATGAACACATGGGTAAAATGGTATGAAGATGTGATGGGTTTTGTAAACTTCCTTTCGTTTGACGATAAGCAAATTCACACCGAATATTCTGCCTTAATGAGTAAGGTGATGAGTAATGGGAATGGAAGAATTAAATTTCCTATAAACGAGCCTGCAGAAGGAAAGAAAAAATCACAAATAGAAGAATATTTAGATTTTTATGAAGGGTCAGGAGTACAGCACATCGCTGTTGCTACCGACGATATTATTACTACGGTTTCAAAATTAAGAGAGCGCGGTGTAGAATTTTTATCCATTCCTCCAGAAGAATATTACAATGCTGTACCTGCGCGGTTAAAAGAATTTGAGCATGAATTAAAAGAAGACATCGAAAAATTAATGAGTTTAGGGATTATGATCGATGCAGATGAAGAGGGGTATCTATTACAAATTTTCACAAAACCTGTAGAAGATAGACCAACTTTATTTTTTGAAATCATACAGCGTATGGGTGCTAGAGGATTTGGCGCCGGTAACTTTAAAGCGTTATTCGAGTCTATAGAACGCGAACAAGCATCAAGAGGAACCTTGTAAATAAATGTAACATATAATAAACTCCATCGTCTTAAAGATGGAGTTTATTTTTTTGGAATAAAACTTGTATAGATTCTTATACAAACTAAAACCCCAAATAATGAAATACCTATTTTCTCTTCTGTTTTTATGTACTTCTTTTGTGTTGCTTGCACAAGACAGGGCATATGGTGATGGCGAATGGTTCAAATTTCGGGTGCATTATGGTTTTGTTACTGCTGGTTATGCAACGCTTGAAGTTGATAATGCCAAATTGGAAGGTAGGGAAGTGTATCATGTAAAAGGAAAAGGAAAAACTGTAGGGCTTTCAAAAGTGTTTTTTAAGGTAGAAGATGATTATCAGTCTTATATAGATAAAGAAAAAGATATCCCATATCGATTTATTCGAAAAATAGACGAAGGAGGACATACCAAAGACATTCAGATAGATTTTGACCACTCAACAGGAATTGCACATATAAATAATAAAAAACACAAAAAAAAAGAGGTAGTTTCATTTCCTAAAAACGCACAGGATATGGTTTCAGCCTTTTACTACTTACGTAATAATTTAGATGCAAGTGGTATACAGAAAGGTGAAACAATAGACATGGATATGTTTTTTGATAAAGAAAACTATAAATTCCGTTTAAAATTTTTAGGCAGAGAAGTATTAGACACTAAATTTGGGAAAGTACCTTGTTTAATATTTAGACCATATGTACAAGCAGGTCGTGTGTTTAAAGAAAAAGAAAGCCTTACTGTTTGGGTAACAGATGACGATAACAAGATGCCTATGCTTATAAAAGCTGACTTGGCTGTAGGATCTTTAAAAGCATCGCTTTCAGAATTTAAAGGCCTCAAACATTCCTTTAAAATAATAATGGATTAACAGATTTCGGAAAACTTAAAAAAATAAACCCTATTTTATATAAGATATTTAAAAATTTTACGTTAACGAAACAAAAGGAATAAGGAAAAGAAATTAATTCTCATTAGAGCTATAGTATAGTTTTATGCTATTTGTGTTAAAATAAGTCTGTTAGCTTCTTTTTTTGAGGATTTACATTCAAAAAGACCTTTTTTTTCGTAATATTGAACCTAAACTTAAAACCTACTGCTCCTTCCCAAAGATAGCAGTATCGTAGAACCCCAATAAAGCTACAAAAAATTGAAGAAAATATTAGTAATGTGTTTGCCCGTTTTGCTTTTAATAGCTTGCGAATCTGGCAATAAAGATTTAGCCGAAGTTGTAGAAATTGAAAAGGCTCCTGAATTAATTAAAGAATACGGTTATATTTTAAATGATTATAATATTGTAAGAGATACAATACGTTCTGGCGATACCTTTGGAGGTATTTTGGATGCTCATGGAGTTTCACAGGATAAAATATTTAAAGTAGCTACTAAGTTTAAAGACAGTTTTGATGTACGCAAAATAGTAGTGGGTAAGCCATATGTGCTTCTTAACTCCAAAGATTCTTTAAATACCACACAAGTTTTTATTTACGAGAAAAATAAAGTAGACTATTCGGTAGTCGATTTTAGGGATAACTTATCAAGCTATACTGGCGAAAAACCAGTCACGTATGTTGAAAAGTCCGCAGGTGGAATTATTGAAAGTTCCTTGTCACAAACCATGGCAGATGCAGATTTAAGCCCGTATATGACCGATAAGCTGTCTAATATCTACGCTTGGACCGTTAACTTTTTTCACCTTCAAAAAGGAGATCGTTTTAAGGTTGTTTATACTGAAAAATTTATTAATGATACTATTCCTGCTGGTTTGGGCGAAATTAAAGCAGCGTATTTTGAGCACCGCGGCACACCATTGTATGCTTTTAATTACGAAACCAAATTGGATAGTACCACTGTGATGGATTATTATGACGAGCAGGCAGATAATCTACGCCGGGCATTTTTAAAAGCGCCGGTTCAGTTTAGTAGAATTTCTTCCCGTTATAACCTTAATAGAAGAATTGCTTATTATGGGTATAAATTACGCCCACATAAAGGGACTGATTTTGCTGCACCAGTAGGAACTCCAATTTTGGCAACAGCAGATGGTACTATTACAAAATCTGAATATCGTGGTGGAAATGGCAATTATGTAAAAATTCGTCATAACAGTACCTACGAAACCCAATACCTTCACATGAAGAAACGGAATGTCCGTGTGGGTAATTATGTGCGCCAAGGCGATGTAATTGGTTGGATTGGGATGACGGGTAACACAGGAGGACCTCACGTTTGCTACCGTTTTTGGAAAAATGGGAAGCAAGTAGATCCTTTTAAACAAGACTTGCCAATGTCCAAACCTTTAGAGGAAAAATATAAAGAAGATTATATTTCATTTATGACGCCTTTAAAGACTCAACTAGACTGTGTTGAATACTAATTTTTAACATTTTTTTAATTTGTTAAAAACCTGTTATTAACTAATTATCAGGTATTCAATTATTTACGATTTTCATTGTACTTTTATTTTAGAAAAATTTGTTAGCGTTTTCTTAACCTTTATACTTTAGAAAAGGAAAAAGGAGATGTATATTTGCAGAAATTTTTAAAAACAAACTTCATTACAATGAAAAAATTATTTTTATTTACTTTCCTTTTGATAGGCTTTGCTGCCTTTTCGCAAGGGACTATTTCGGGAAAAGTATTAGATGGAAATACAAACGAACCTCTTTTAGGGGCCAATGTTGTAGAAACAGGAGCCAATAATGGAACGACTACCGATTTTGACGGTAACTTCTCTTTGAAAGTTTCTGAAAATTCTGGTAGTGTTAACATTACTTATGTAGGGTATGAAACTCAAAATATTTCATATACATTAAGTAATGGTTCAGCCAATCTTAAAACAATCGTATTAATGCCTGATGACAATGCGTTATCTGAAGTTGTAATTACAGCTGCTGGGGTATTAGATATTGCAAAAGACAGAAAAACACCTGTTGCTGTTTCAACAATTGGAGCTGAACAAATTCAACAGAAGTTAGGATCTCAGGAATTTCCTGAAATTTTAAGCAACACTCCTTCTATCTATGCTACTAAGCAAGGAGGTGGATATGGAGATGCTCGTATTAATATTCGTGGTTTTGATACGCAAAACTCTGCTGTAATGATTAACGGGGTTCCTGTTAATGATATGGAAAACGGACAAGTGTATTGGAGTAACTGGGCTGGTTTGTCTGATGTTGCTTCGGCAATACAAGTACAACGTGGTTTGGGTTCTTCAAAACTAGCAATTTCTTCTGTTGGAGGTACTATTAACGTAATTACTAAATCTTCAGAAAGAAAAGAAGGTGGTTTCTTTTCAGGCGCTGTAGGTAATAATGATTACTTAAAGAATGTTGTGTCTTATTCAACTGGTTTAAGTGAAAACGGTTGGTCTGGATCATTCCTTTTCAGTAGAACTGCTGGAGATGGTTATATCAACGGAGGTAGTTTTGAAGGATACAACTATTTTGCTGCGATAGGGTATAAACCTAATGAAAATCACTCTTTAGAGTTTACAGTAACAGGAGCACCACAGTGGCACCACCAGCGTTCTAGAGGTATTGCAATAAGTGAATTACTAAAGTACGGTAACGACGGAGAGCCAAATAGAAAATATAACGATGAATGGGGATATAAAGATGGAAAGGAATATTCATTTAGAAGAAACTTCTATCACAAACCAGTATTAAACTTAACTTGGGACTGGGATATTACAGATGCAACGAAATTAACAACTACTACCTATGCTTCATTTGGCCGTGGTGGTGGAACCGGTGAAATTGGTGAGATAAATGGAATGAGACAATTTGCACTTCCTAGAACCGATAGAGGATTAATTCGTGTTGATGATATTGTTCGTTATAACAGTGGTGGTTTAGTATCAGACTTTAACGATCAAACAAGAGATCAAGTAGATGGCCTTTACCTAAATAATAGTGATAAAAACGATAATGCCGATAATACAAATGGTATTACCCGTAGAGCTTCTATTAACTCACACAACTGGTACGGTATATTAGCGAACCTAAACACTGAGCTAAATGAAAACCTAGTGTTAGACTTTGGTATTGATTTAAGAACCTACAAAGGTTTTCACTATAGAAGAGTGAACGATCGCTTAGGTGCTGATGCATATCAGCAAACAGATAATACAAACAATCCTTTAGGAGAGGGTGAAACAAATATTTTCTATGAAACCTATGATGCAGATCAGCCTTGGTGGGTGTTTGGAGATATTGATGATGAAGAAAAAATTGACTACTATAATACAGGTTTAGTTAATTGGGTAGGTGCATTTGGTCAATTAGAATATACTATTGGTGAGGATATAACAACTTTTGTACAAGGGTCTTTAGCAAACCAAGGATTTGCTCGTGAAGAATTTTTCGGGGAAACACCTCCAGAAAAAACAGATTATGAGAATATCTTAGGTGGAAATATTAAAGGTGGTGTTAACTGGAATATCGATGACAACCATAATGTTTTTGCTAATGGGGGTTACTACTCTAAACAACCTTTATTTGATGCTGTATATATAAACTTCGGAAATAACCTAAACCCAGATCTACAGAACGAAAAAATTGTAGGTATAGAGGCAGGATATGGTTACAGAAGCAGAAAATTAAGAGCAAATGTAAATGTATACAGAACAAGCTGGGCAGATAGATTTGAATCAGTTTCAGCTACCTTTAACCAAGGAGAAGAGAATGAGATAAGAGGTAATGCTAACATTACAGGTATTACTCAAGTACATATGGGTGTTGAAGCAGATTTCAGATATAAATTGACAAATTTTGTAACATTGAGAGGTATGCTTTCTGTGGCAGACTGGCAATATGAGGATGACGTAACTGCAGCTTATTTCGATAATGACCAAACTCCAATTATAGTTGATGGTGTACCACAAGTAGAAACATTAGAGTTGGATGGAGTAAAAGTAGGTGATGCTGCACAATTTACAACATCATTAGGTGCAGATGTAAATATCTTAGATAACTTAAGTGTAGATGCAAACTATAGATTTCACGATAATTTATATGCAGACTTCGATGCTACATCTGTAGGACCAGAAGGAGCGCTTAAATTACCATCTTATGGATTATTAGATGCAGGTTTGTCTTTTGACTTCCCCTTCGTTAACAATGAAAGAGTTGAATTTAGATTAAACATTAACAACGTTCTTGACGAAACATATATTTCAGAGTCTGATACAAATGTTTTTGCTGAAGCAGGAGATGATACATACGATGGTATCTCGACTTCTAACCGTGTATTCTTTGGATTTGGAAGAACATGGAATGCAAGTGTTCGTTTCAACTTCTAAGAAATATCTTTAAATTTTTTAAAACCGCTTCATCTATTTGAAGCGGTTTTTTTATGGAATAATCGCTACCTTTGGTACCCTAAATATATAACTATGTATACCACCCTTCAATTTGTTCATTCGTATTGGGCATACCTTGTTTTAGTAATTGTTGTTTTAGCTACAATAAACGCTCTAATAAGCTTTTTTTCTAATAAAGAATACTCTCCTAGAGATTTCAGGATTTCGTTGTTTGCGTTAATCGTTACACATATTCAGTTATTGATAGGTCTAATACTTTATTTCGTATCGCCATTAGGGTTACAATCATTGACAAGTAATGGCATGGGTACTGTTATGAAAGATTCTATGTTGCGTTTATATGCAGTAGAACATCCACTTGTTATGATCTTAACAGTCGTGTTTATTACTGTGGGATATTCAAAACATAAAAAGAAACTGGTTTCCAAACCAAAATTTAAAATGTTAGCTATATTTTATACCATCGCACTTATTTTAATGCTGAGTAGAATCCCTTGGGCACAATGGTTTTAAAAAAACAATAAAAAAAGCGCTGTAAAAGCGCTTTTTTTATTTTATTAAGTTAGAATGTTTATTCTGAAACTTCTTTAATTAAATAAACATACACGGGGAAGTGATCGCTATACCCACCGGTAAAACCACTTACAAAACTACGGTAGGGATATCCTTTATAGCGCCCTCTAGGATTTGCAAGGTAACTCTTGTTAAATACACCAGCTTTGTAAAACCGGTATGAAGAATAATCTTTCTTCAGTAATTCTGTGGATAGGATTATTTGATCAAATAAATTCCAGCTATCTCTCCATGCCAGAGTACCAATTCCTTTGTTGTACATTTCTTCCATAGGGTTATAGAGTTCTTTCAGCTTAACATCCTCTCTGTTTTCTTTAGCTTTTAAAACTTCTTTTACACTCGGGCTCGTGGGATCGTCGTTTAAATCACCCATGGTAATAATTTTGGCATATGGATCTTCGCTAAAAAGTGAATCGATAATCTGTTTGTTTAGTTTTGCAGCCTTTATTCGTTTGGGACGGCTCCTAGCCTCGCCACCGCTACGAGAGGGCCAGTGATTTACTATAAAGTGTAATTTTTCGCCATCGAGCATGCCGCTTACCAAAAGTTGATCCCGAGTATATACGCGTCTAGTACGGTCGTTATTATCATATATTAAAAGTGGGTGTGCTTTATAATTAGTTGGTATAAATAGTCTTTTTTGGTATAAAAGCGCCACGTCAATCCCACGCCTGTCTGGAGAGTCAAACTGAATAATACCGTAATCTTTGTTTAAGAGCGGCTCTTGATTTACAAGGTCTTCGAGCACTTTCCTGTTTTCAATCTCAGAAACACCTATTATAGCAGGACTAGTACCTGTTACATCCTCTCCAATTTCTGAAATAACTTTAGCCATATTGGCAAGTTTTTGTTTATATACACCTTCTCGTAAGTTTTCTCCCATCTCCATCATCGGGCTAGCCTCATCATTTCGTGTAGTATCATCTTCCGTATCGTAGAGATTTTCTAAGTTATAAAAGGCAATTGTATTAACCTTATAATTTTTTTCTTCTTGCGCATATAGGACTATAAAACATATGTTGAATATAAGTAAAAAACTGTATCTAAATTTCATATTTATAGAGTGTTATGTTTGTGTAAAGTTCTTACAAATTGGAATTCAAAAATAACTATTTCAATTAAAAAATGTAGTTTTACTCTCTTTAGTAATAATAATTTAATCTTTTAAAACAACTAACTACAAGATGAAACAGTTCATTTTAACTTTATGGATTGGGTTGTTGGGAACTTTATCTTTAGTCGCCCAAGACACAATTGTAAAGGGAAGGATTGTAGATACTAATTCTAGTGAGCCGATACCGGACGTTGAAATAAGTATACAATCTAGCAATTTCAGTACTGAAACCTCTGCTGAAGGTACTTTCGGTTTTACAACAAGTGATTTGCCACAAGGAGAACAGGTCCTTTTGGTAGTTAAGCCCGGTTATATAAGCCAACGTATTCCAATTATTATTCAAAATGGAAAAACTATTAACCTTGATCCAATTTTATTAGAGGTTGACCTAACTGAAGTGGAAGCTCAGATAGGTGTTATTAGTCTTTCAGATAATGAGTTGGATCAAGACGATGGTACTTCTTTTAATATTTCAGGGCTTTTGCAAGCATCAAGGGATGTGTTTCTTAATGCCGCCGCTTTCGATTTTAGTGCTACTTTTTTCCGTCCAAGAGGATTAGACAATGAAAATGGGAAAGTATTAATTAACGGTATTGAAATGAACAAGCAATACAATGGTCGTCCACAATGGAGTAATTGGGGCGGATTAAATGATGCACAACGAAACCGAGAGTTTTCAATGGGATTGAGTCCTAATGATTATACATTCGGGGGCATTGCCGGTACTACTAATATCGTTATGCGTGCTTCCCAATATAGAGAAGGAGGACGAATTTCATATGCTATGGCAAATCGTAGTTATACTGGTCGCGTTATGGGGTCGTATAATAGTGGTCTGTTAAACAATGGTTGGGCTTACTCGGTATTGGTTTCTAGACGTTTTGGTAATGAAGGATATATAGATGGTACATTATATGATGCTAACTCCATATTTGCTGCAGTAGAAAAACAATTGAGCGATGATCATAGTTTAAATTTTTCAGGTTTTTATACACCAAATAGAAGAGGAAAATCTACGGCTATTACTCAAGAAATGAAAGACCTAAAAGATAGAAGATACAACCCAAACTGGGGCTATCAAGATGGAGATAAACGTAATAGTCGCGTTCGGGAAATTGAAGAACCAGTCATAATGTTAAACCATTACTGGAATATTTCAGATAAAACTACACTTAATACTAACCTTGGCTACCAATTTGGAAAAATGGGAAATACTCGTATAGACAATGGGGGTACAAGATTGATAAATATTGACGGAGAAGAGGCCTATATTGGTGGTGCGCGTAATCCTTTGGGGAATTACTACCAGCGTTTACCGAGTTATTTTTTGCAAGATGACGACCCGACAACTGCTGATTATCGAAATGCATATTTGGCCGAACAGGAGTTTATAAATGACGGTCAATTAGATTGGGAATCCTTATATAGAGCCAATGCTATTGTACGGGCAGAAGGAGGAAACTCAATTTATGCTATACAAAAAGATAGGACAGATGACACCCAGTTTACAGTAAACTCAATTTTAAATACCAGTTTTGCTGAAAACATCCTTTTTACTGGTAGCATCAATTACCGAAATTTAAAAAGTGAAAATTTTGCTGAACTAAAAGACTTATTGGGAGGTACAGGTTATTTAGATGTAGATTTCTTTGCTGGCGAAGAAGCCCAAAACCAACAAATAAGTGTAGGCGATATAGCGCAGAGTGACTTGCAAAACCGAAATCGTATTGTAAAAGAAGGTGATCGTTACAAGTATAATTACGATGTCAATGCCGATGTACTTACAGGGTTTGCCCAAGCTCAATTTAAATACAACAAAGTAGATTTTTATACAGGTGCCGAAGTTTCATCAACTAATTACCAACGTAATGGATTGTATGAAAACGGAAATTACCCAGGTAGCAGATCGTTAGGAAAAAGCGAAAAAGTAAGCTTTACTAATTTTAAAGTAAAAGGAGGGGCAACTTATAAAGTAACAGGCCGTCATTTAGTTGACTTTAATGCTGGTTACTTGACAAAAGCCCCAAGCATTCGCAACACTTTTAGCAATGCACGTCAAAATAACGATGTAGTTATTGGCTTGGAAGATGAGAAAATTACAAGTGCCGACCTTAGCTACATTTTCCGTTCACCCATAGTAAAAGCGAGATTGACGGGGTTCTATGCAAATATTAAAGACGCAACAGATATAGGGTTCTACTTTACTGAAAACCTAACGGGTCTTGGTTACGATGAAGGCGCTTTTGTACAAGAAGTAATTACGGGTGCTGAAAAAAGACATTTAGGAGCCGAATTAGGTATTGAGGCCCAAGTAACACCTACAATTAAGTTAAAAGCTGCGGCATCGGTTGGACAATACATTTATAATAATAATCCTAATTTGTATTTAACAAGTGATGATTTTGAAGGTCCATTAACCTTTGGTGATGGTACAACTAACCTAAAGAACTATCACATTGCTGGAGGACCTGAAAGAGCTTATCAAATAGGGTTTGAATACCGCGACCCTAATTTTTGGTGGGTTGGTGCGACGACCAATTATTTCAGTAATGCATATATTGACGTAAATAATTTAGCGCGTTCTGCCAATTTCAGTACGGATTTTGATGGGCAACCTTATTCAAATTACGATCCTGAAGTTGCAAAGGATCTCCTTAAACAAGAAGAATTTGGAGATTACTTTTTGGTAAACGCAGTAGGTGGAAAATCTTGGAAAATAGATGACTACTATGTAGGTTTCTTTGCTGTAATTAATAATATTTTGAATCAAGAATATGTAACAGGCGGTTTTGAACAAGGGAGAAAAACCACGTATACAGATTTACAAGAAGACCAATCTCGAGCAAACGGTGCTATTTTTGGCCCCCGTTATTTCTTTGGATACGGAACATCTTATTACCTAAACTTTTACTTACGCTTTTAACTAAAACCGAATAAAATAAACACCTATATAAAATGAAAACTTTTAACTTTTATAAACTGATAACCTTGTTCTTACTGGTAGTAGTAGCTACTTCCTGTGTTAAGGACGACGATTATGATGTGCCAGACACGAATGTCGAAGCTGCAAACATCACAGGCTCGATCATTACCATTGGAGCATTGAACGATGCCTTGTTACAGGAAATGAATGCCAACGGAAATTCAACGTTAACCTTTACTGAAACAGACACATACGTTTCAGGATATGTAATATCGAGTGATGAAGCCGGTAACTTTTTTGAAGAAATAATAATACAAGATAAAGCTTCAAGCCCACTTAGAGGTGTAAAAGTACTTGTTGATGTGAACCCTTTATTTACAACCTATGAGTTTGGCAGAAAAATTTTCGTAAAACTGGATGGCCTTACGGTAGGGATGGACAGCGGTGTGTTAACTTTAGGAGTTCGTGATGGGGTTGAAGTAGGACAAATTTCAGAATCTCAAATCGGTGAATTTTTAATACGAGATGCCGAAGTTGCCGAAATTACTCCGCTACCTATAAACATTGCAGACTTTACCCTAGATAAAACAAACTTGTATGTTCAATTAAATAATGTACAATTTAACAGGAGCGAAGTATTGGGCGATAATAGAAAAACATTTGCAGGAGAACCAAGCGATAGCTTTGATGGAGAACGAATTCTAGAAAGCTGTGGAACTGGTAACACAACCATATTCAGCACGAGTACATTTGCAGATTTTAAATCATTGTTGCTACCTACTGGGCAAGGAACTATATCTGGTATTCTTACGCGTAATTTTTCTGGAAATGAATTTAATATAGTGGTAAACGACCCTTCCACTATTAACTTTGATAGCGAACGCTGCGACCCTGAATTCTTTGTGTGTACTACCCCAAGTGGTGGTGGGGCACCATTCTTTAATGTAAATTTTGAAGAATTTGATGCCATTGAGGAGTTTGTAGATGCAGGTTGGACCAATGTAAACGTAAATGGTGGTAGTACCGTATGGCAAATAGGAAACTTCGACGATAGTAACTATGCACAAATATCTGGTTTCAGCTCTGGAGAAGATGATATAGAAACTTGGTTGGTAACACCAGAAATTGATATGGACAGTACCTCTGGTGAAGAATTAAGCTTTGAGGTTCAAGCTAGTTTTGACAATGGCACTATTTTAAGTGTATTGTTTTCTACAAACTTTACAGGTGATGTTACCACGGCAGATTGGCAATATTTAGATGCCAATATTCCAACGGGTCCAACAGATGGTTTTGGAGACTTCCAACCCGTTGGTCCAATTAACGTTTCTTGTATTGACGGTCCTATTCATATTGCATTTTTGTATGAAGGTTCAGACCCTAATGCAACCACTCGTTATCACGTAGATAATATTAAGGTTACAGGAAACTAAAACAGTTAACCTTATAAAAGATTATAAAGGGCTTCATTTGGAGCCCTTTTTTTATCTGAAGATTTTCCCTCCCTTTTCCTTACAGTCCGTTAAATGATTATAAATACAAAATTCTGAAGCAAAACCTTTTGTATCTTTGTTACAGAACTAATTATATGATTGAACAAACCACAATAGAATACGAAAAAACCATACTTATTGGTTTAATAACACAATATCAAGACGAAGATAAGTCTACCGAATACTTGGACGAATTAGAGTTTTTGGCATACACGGCTGGAGGTGAAGTATCAAAACGCTTTACGCAAAAAATGGATTCGCCAAATCCTAAAACTTTTATCGGGAGTGGTAAAATGGAGCAAGTACGTGAATTTGTTGAAGAAAACGATATTGGTACTGCCATTTTTGATGACGAATTATCTCCTGCACAACAAAAAAACATAGAAAAGATATTACGGTGTAAAATTATAGACCGAACAAATCTTATTCTCGATATTTTCGCACAACGTGCCAAAACCAGCTATGCCCGTACGCAAGTGGAATTGGCTCAATATGAATATTTATTGCCTCGATTGGCTGGTATGTGGACGCACTTAGAGCGTCAGCGTGGGGGTATTGGAATGCGCGGGCCTGGTGAAACCGAAATTGAAACCGACCGTCGTATTGTAAGAGACCGTATTACACTTTTAAAGAAAAAGTTGGAGAAGATTGACAAGCAAATGGAAGTGCAACGTGGAAATCGTGGTTCATTAGTACGTGTGGCTTTGGTAGGATATACGAATGTTGGTAAATCTACTTTAATGAACAGCATTAGTAAAAGTAAAGTATTTGCCGAAAACAAACTTTTTGCAACACTTGATACAACCGTTAGAAAAGTAGTAATTGGCAACCTTCCATTTCTATTAACCGATACCGTTGGATTTATAAGAAAACTACCTACCCAATTGGTAGAATCGTTTAAAAGTACCTTGGATGAAGTTCGGGAAGCAGATTTATTGTTGCACGTAGTCGATATTTCGCATCCTTCTTTTGAAGATCATATTGCTTCGGTAAACAAAGTATTAGACGAAATTGAAAGTGCCGATAAACCCGTGATAATGGTTTTTAATAAAATTGACCAATACCAACCGGAAGTAATTGAAGAAGACGATCTGGTTACTGAAAAAACAACAGCGCATAACACTTTAAAAGATTGGAAACAGACTTGGATGAACCGTGAAGAAAACGCTATTTTCATTTCAGCATTGAATAAAGATAATTTTGAAGAGTTTAGGAAGTTGGTGTATGAAAAAGTAAGGGATATTCACGTTACACGTTTTCCCTATAATAATTTTTTGTATCCAGAGAAGTATCTGTATGAAGAAGAATAAAAAAAACCGGCAAATTCAATTTGCCGGTTTTTTTTATGATTATTTCAGTAGTTATTAAAACTTATAACCAACACCTATACCAAGAGTTTCACGTATTTGAAAAGCTTGCACGGCATTATCATCATAAATAGCCTGGAAGGTAGCATTGGCCGTAATCCAGTCGTTTACTTTCAATACTAGGTTCATGGTGTAATCTAGATCAACATTTTGAGGGTCTTCTAAGTAATTAGAGTAAAGCCCCAAAATATTTTCCATAGATACGTTTTCCATTAAATCTACTTTATAATAAGCATTTATCGAGGCACCAAATTCAAAACGAGTAGTTTCGTTCGCATCAACACCAAAATAACCCCCTGCATCGTTAAACTCATCTGCTAATGCTGGATCAACAGTTGTAAATTTTTCGTTTACAAAAATTAAACGGGCTGTTGCTGGGGCTATATTTACTTTAAAGTTGTCGCTTTTTTTCCAAAGCATGCCAGGTCCAAATTGGAGATAACCAGGAGACATAAAACGAGTTGTTTCAGTACGAATTTCATTACCATCAGCATCTTCGCCAAACTCGTATCCTTTTGCAAATTGAGTTTTAAAGTTCACAAAGAAAGAGTAATACCAATTACTTTCTTGTATTTGACGGCCTAAAATAGAATTCAACTCTAATCGGTCGTTCGTTTTTCTGGAAAAATCATTGTCTTTTGTTTTTGTAATTCCATAATCTGCAAGAATACGGTTGTCCCACGTTAACTTTCCTTGTCTGTAGTTAAAATCGTAGGTAAAATTAAGGTTTGCAGCATAGTTGGATGTTCCACCACCGGTCCATTCGTCGTTAAAGGCTGATTGGTTAAAAATTAAAGAAACATTCCCAGCACGGGTCCATCCGTCTTTAGGTTCTTCATCTTGCGCCATTGCAATAAATGGGGAAATAAATAATACTAATAAAAATAATCTTTTCATAATAAGGTTTGTTTTTTCACAAATTTAAATGATAAAGGTTCTATTGAAAGAACAGAATTTCTTAAAATTTCTGAATTCAAGCCAAGAAAAGGTGTTATTTCTTTCTTTTAAACAAGGGAACCGAAGAACAGGCTTCACCATACATCACGCTTTTAGCTACTTCTTGAAGTCTTTGTGCAAGAAGTACATAAGCATTTTCAGGGATTGGTTTGTTGGCGCAGCCTTTAATGATAACCGGTTTATCTTTATATTCTGAAACGTCTAATGAATGTAAAATTTCAGAATATAAAATACTTTCAAGTGTTTCTGAAGTACCAACTACCGTTTTTTTAGCATATGGCGCTAACTGAAGCGAAAGAAACATATATGCCCAACCGGGTATGATAGCATCGGTAGAGCAATATAGATTAACAAAACAGGCTTCATATTGCGACCAATCGTACTCTTTTATTTCCTTTCTGAAATCTTTTTCACGCAACACAATACCTTCCAGTAACCATTGCGAGATATCAACGGAAACCCGCTTTCCTTCTGGATAAAAATCTTCCAAATTAAAGGTGATAAGTTTACTGTTCGCTACGCGGTTTATAATTTCTTCTTGCATAAAGGTTTGTTGTTAATCCCGGCGTTTCGGTACAATTTTAATTATGTTGCGTTGCAACGTAATTAAAATCACTCAACCGCCTCAGTTCTTTTCATAAGTAAGGTGGTTGAGTGATTTTTAAACAACGCAGTTGTCTCAAAAATAGTATAGAAACCACCGATTCACTACTTACAGCATCCCCAATTCCAGCTTTGCTTCTTCGCTCATTAATTCTTGACTCCACGGTGGGTCGAAGGTGATTTCTACTTCGGCATCTTTTACCATCTTAATAGATTTCACTTTGTCTTCAACTTCTTGAGGTAAAGATTCTGCTACGGGGCAGTTGGGAGTCGTTAACGTCATTAAGATTTTTACTTCGTGGTCTTCATTAACGAAAACATCGTAGATTAATCCCAATTCGTATACATCTACAGGGATTTCGGGATCGTAAATAGTTTTAATCACTTTTACGATTTTATCACCCAATTCGGTTGTGTTTATAGTTTCAGCGCTCATAATTTTAATTTTTTAGTTGTGCTTGGTAGGCCACGGCATACAATTTTAATTGCTTTACCATAGAAACCAAACCATTTGCACGGGTAGGAGATAAATGTTCTTTTAGGCCAATCTCGTCAATAAACTGTGTGTCTGCTTCAATGATATCTTCTGGCTTTTGATTTGAAAAAGCTCGGATTAATATAGCAATAATGCCTTTTGTGATAATGGCATCACTATCTGCAGTGAAGACTACTTTGTCATCTTTTACTTCGGCATTTAGCCAAACACGAGACTGACAACCTTTAATTAGCTTATCTTCAGTTTTAAGTTCCTCATCAATTAATGGTAACGATTTTCCCAACTCTATCATATATTCATAGCGTTCCATCCAATCATCGAACATGGAAAACTCGTCAATTAAATCGTTTTGTATCTCTTGTATGGTCATTAATTTTCTTCTTTGTCTTTTGTTGCGGTTATCAGGACACTTTGGTCGCTTTTTGCATATAAAGTTAACACGTTATCTTGAATACGGTAACCGCCTACTTTATTCATAGTTTCTAAAAACTTGTCTTCAACTTGCATCGCATCCTCTCCACACATTTTTTTAGTGGCTGCCAATTCACCTAAAGTCAAAGTATTGTTGGTAATTGTGTAATCACCAAAGTAATTGTTGCAGCCAGCATTTCCGGAAACTCTGCTACTAAGAGCCGCAAAAGTAATGGTTGGCTTAGTTGCAGACATAGAAGTGCCTTCAACATTCGTTACAGTGTAATCTCCAGATAATTGTACATTTCCAGCAACATCGATTACTCTTTTTGTTTCGTCACAACTTGTAAAAACAAGGGCGAATACTAATAGGCTAAGCGTAGCAAGTGATTTCATAAGTTCTACTGTTTAAGTTAACATCGTTTTTGCTTTCTTCACGGCTTTAACGAGTGCATCAACTTCTTCCTTTGTATTATAAAAAGCGAAAGAAGCACGAACCGTACCGGGTATCTTATAATAATCCATTATGGGTTGTGCACAATGATGACCCGTACGAACCGCTATGCCTAATTTATCAACAATAGTACCAATATCGTATGGATGAATTCCTTCAATATTGAACGAAATAACCGATGTTTTAGCAACACCTGTTCCGTATATTTTTAACCCTTCTATCGCTGTTAATTGCTCGGTGGCATAGGTCAATAATTCATGTTCGTGTGCATCAATTTCATCAAAACCGATACTGTTAAGGTAATCAATTGCAGCACCAAAAGCAATACCGCCTGCAATATTAGGCGTGCCAGCTTCAAATTTATGTGGTAGACCGGCATACGTCGTTTTTGCAAAAGTTACTTCGGCAATCATCTCACCACCCCCTTGATATGGAGGTAATTTATTGAGCCATTCTTCTTTTCCGTAGAGCATTCCTACACCTGTGGGACCACACATTTTATGGGCCGACGTTACATAGAAGTCAACATCGAGTGCTTGTAAATCGGGTTTAATGTGCGAACAAGATTGGGCTCCATCTACTAAAACCGCAGCATCGACATTGTGTGCCATTTCAATAATTTCAGCAATTGGATTGATGGTTCCTAATGCATTCGAAATATGATTTACAAAAACCAACTTTGTATGTTCTGAGAGCAATTTTTCGTATTCTGAAAGAACTAAAACGCCCTTTTCATCAATAGGAATTACTTTTAATTCGGCTCCCGTACGTTCACAAAGCATTTGCCAAGGAACGATATTAGAATGATGTTCTAAAGCCGAAACAATAATCTCATCGCCTTTTTTCAGAAATTCATTGAAGCCATTCGCTATCATATTAATACCATGAGTGGTACCCGCGGTTAAAATAACTTCGTGCGAATGTTGTATATTGAAATGTTCTTGAATTTTTTTCCGAGCACCTTCATACGCATCGGTTGCCTCTTGAGACAACGTATGCACCCCACGATGAATGTTTGCATTGTAATTTGAATAGTAATCTACAATACAGTCAATCACCGCTTGTGGTTTTTGAGCCGTAGCTGCATTATCTAAATATACAAGGGGTTTGCCATTTACTTCACGTTGAAGAATGGGAAAGTCTTTTCTAATTTCCTGAACGTTAAAGGCCATGGAAAATTTTATTTAAGGAGTGATTACAATTGAAAACCCAGACTAACGCCAATTTTTTTGGCAATTAGTTTATTGATACGTTGTTTCAATTCGGGAATTTTCACACTTTCAAGTACACTGTTTGCAAAAGCATACATTAATAATGCACGAGCTTCTTTTTTAGCAATACCACGAGAACGCATATAGAATAAAGCGTCTTCATCTAATTGACCAATGGTACAACCGTGTGTGCATTTTACATCGTCTGCAAAAATTTCTAATTGAGGTTTAGAGTTGATGGTGGCACCATCGTCCACTAATATGTTGTTGTTTTTTTGAAATGCATCAATCTTTTGAGCTACTTTATCAACCAATACTTTACCATTAAAAACCCCAGTTGATTTATCCGCATAAATACCCTTATAGTCTTGGTGACTTTCACAGTTTGGTGCTGTGTGGTGCACTAAGGTATTGTGATCTACATGTTGTTTATCCTCAATAATAGTAATACCATTAAGTGTAGAATCACAACGCTCTCCAAATTGATAAAAATGAAGGTTGTTACGAGTTAATTTTCCACCAAATGAAAAGGTATGTACTCGGCAGTTGCTTTCTCGTTGTTGCGAAACGTATGTATTATCAATTAAAGAAGCTGTAGTATTGTCGGTTTGTATCTTATAGTAATCTACATATGCACGCTTTTCTGCGAATATTTCAGTAACACTATTGGTAAATACAGCATTTTCTGAAAGACTTTGATGGCGCTCAATAATCTGAACGTGTGCATTTTCACCAACTACTACTAAATTACGAGGCTGCAACATAGCTGCCGCTTCATTTCCGGTTGAGAAGTTGATGATCTCAATAGGTTTTTCAACCTCCTTATTTTTCGGAATGTGAATATAAGCTCCTTCTTTGGCAAAAGCAGTATTCAAAGAAGTAAGACTATCTTTTTCTGCTATTTTATTGAAATATGCTTCGATTACCGGTTGGTACTTCGATTTGTTCAAAGCAGAAGATAGCAGGCAAACATCGATAGAATCGTGTGTAGTTTCAGATAAAAATGAACTGTAAACACCGTCTATAAAAACGATTTTATAGGTATCGATGTCGTGCAGAAAGTATTTTTTAACATCCTTAAATTCAATATGTTTTTCCTGTTGCTTCGGGAAAATACTGTAATCGGTTTTTTCAACTGATTTTAAAGAAGTGTATTTCCAAGCTTCTTCCTTTTTGGAAGGGAAACCTTGTTCTTCAAAAACTTTCATGGCTTTATTGCGAAGATCGTGTATAGGAGAGTCGGGCTCCAAGTGATCTTCAAAAGCGATGTATGATGAAACTAATTTATCTTTTAAACTCATTTTTATCTTTGTTTAAGATTTATGGAAAACTTGCTCATTGCCCCTCCAAGAGGGAATAGGCTTGTTTAAACCAATTCTTCTTTAATCCAATCGTAGCCTCGTTCTTCAAGCTCATATGCTAATTCTTTACCACCAGATTTTACTATTTTTCCGCCCATTAGTACGTGTACATAATCCGGAACTATATGGTTTAGCAAACGTTGGTAGTGCGTAATTACAATAACAGCGTTGTCCTTGCTTTTTAGTTTGTTAACTCCGTCAGCTACAATTTTCAAGGCGTCAATATCCAAACCAGAGTCTGTTTCGTCTAAGATGGCTAATTTTGGTTCCATCATAGCTAATTGAAAAATCTCGTTTCGTTTTTTCTCACCTCCAGAAAAACCTTCATTTAAGGAACGAGACAGAAATTTTCGGTCAATCTCTAGCATGTCTGCCTTTTCCTTTATTCTTTTCAACATTTCGCTGGCTGGCATATCTTCTAAGCCTTTAGCTTTACGGGTTTCGTTTATAGCCGTTTTTATAAAGTTGGTTACTGTAACACCAGGAATTTCAATAGGGTATTGGAATGATAAGAACAAGCCTTTATGAGCACGTTCTTCGGGATCCAGTTCAGATATTTCAGCGCCTTCGAAGACAATTTCGCCTTGTTGAAGCTCAAACTCTTCTTTTCCAGCAATAACCGAAGCCAAGGTGCTTTTACCAGAACCATTTGGCCCCATAATAGCATGGACTTCTCCAGCATTCACCTCAAGATTAATGCCTTTTAAAATATCTTTTCCTTCAATACCTGCGTGCAGGTTTTTTATATGTAGCATAATTAACTTTTCTTTTCTTCTAATTTTATATCGTTTTTAGCGGGTTTATCGCTAACATGTAAAATATCTTTTATGGTAATCACTTCTTCCCAAACCTCTTCGTTTTCAGCTTTTGGATTTGGTTTTACTTCCCCAGTAACAATTACTGGAACCATATCATAAGCGTCTTTTTTTATTTTGGAAACCTTATCGGCCAATTCTTGGCTTTTATCGTCTATAGTAACCCCATAAATAAATGTGTTTCCTTTTAAAACTGCTGCATCGTCGGTGTAAATAAATTCGCCTCTGTAAGTCTTTACGGACTCGTCGGTTGCCGAAGCGACTTTTTCTTCAGGCTGTTCTTCAGTTTCTTTTTTTGTATCGTTACAAGAAATCACTGTGGCTGAAAGTAATAGCAGCAAAAATGTTTTTTTCATGGTACTATATTTTGGGTTTTTATTTTTCAGAAAAAATTAACCTACAGATCCTTCCAATGAAATTTCTAATAGTTTTTGCGCTTCAACGGCAAATTCCATAGGTAGTTTATTTAAAACTTCTTTACTGAAACCGTTTACAATTAATGCGATTGCTTTTTCAGTGTCTATACCACGTTGATTACAATAAAAAATTTGGTCCTCACCAATTTTACTTGTTGTTGCCTCGTGCTCTACTTGAGCTGTTTTACTTTTAGCTTCAATGTAAGGGAAGGTGTGCGCTCCACACTCATTACCCATTAGCAACGAATCACACTGAGAAAAATTACGGGCATTATCGGCTCGGCTATTTATCTGTACTAATCCGCGATAACTGTTTTGCGATTTACCAGCCGAAATACCTTTTGAAATAATGGTGCTTTTTGTGTTCTTTCCTAAGTGAATCATTTTAGTACCGGTATCAGCCTGCTGAAAGTTGTTAGTAACGGCAATTGAATAAAACTCTCCAATAGAGTTATCGCCTTTTAATATACAACTAGGATATTTCCAAGTTACGGCACTTCCAGTTTCTACTTGCGTCCAAGAAATTTTTGCGTTCTTTTCACAAATTCCTCTTTTTGTCACAAAGTTGAATACTCCGCCCTTTCCATCTTTACTTCCTGGAAACCAATTTTGAACAGTAGAATATTTAATCTCAGCGCCGTCCAAAGCAACCAACTCTACAACTGCAGCGTGTAATTGATTTTCGTCACGCATAGGTGCCGTACAGCCTTCTAAATAACTTACGTAACTGTCTTCATCGGCAACTACTAACGTACGCTCAAATTGTCCTGTTCCGGCCTGGTTAATTCGAAAATAGGTTGAAAGTTCCATTGGGCATCGTACACCTTTTGGAATGTAACAGAATGATCCATCACTAAACACCGCGCTATTTAAAGCTGCGTAAAAGTTGTCTTTCTGCGGAACTACAGAACCTAAGTACTTTTTAACAAGTTCTGGATGCTCTTTAATTGCTTCGGAAATAGAGCAGAAAATAATCCCCTTCTTTGCCAAAGTATCTTTAAAAGTTGTAGTTACTGAAACGGAATCCATTACAATATCTACAGCAACACCTGCTAATTTTTTTTGCTCATCTAGTGAAATACCTAGCTTATTGAAGGTTTCCAATAATTCTGGATCTACTTCGTCAATACTGTCGTATTTCGGTTTTTTGTTAGGAGCTGAATAATATGATATGTTTTGAAAATCTGGTTTGTTGTAATGAACGTTTGCCCATTCAGGTTCAATCATTTCTTTCCAATAACGAAAAGATTCTAAACGCCATTCGGTCATCCATTCGGGCTCTTCTTTCTTTTTTGAAATAGCACGAACAATGTCCTCGTTTAAGCCAACAGGGAACGTGTCAGATTCTATATCAGTATAAAATCCGTATTCGTACTCTTTTGTTTCGAGTTCTTTCTTTAAATCGTCTTCAGTAAACTTAGCCATTGTAGCTTTTATTTTTTTATTCTTCTTTACTAGACCTATTTCAGATGTAAAGCAAAGTAAAATTTTTATTCAAATTAATTAGAGCGAAAAACTTTCGCCACAACCACAGGTGCGGTTTGCATTGGGATTGTTGAAAACAAAGCCTTTGCCGTTTAATCCACCGCTGTATTCTAACGTGGTTCCTACTAGATAGAGAAAACTTTTTTTATCGATAGCGATTTTCACCGATTCATCTTCAAAAAGTTTATCGTTTTCCCCGATTTTGTCATCAAACTTAAGATCGTAGGACAAACCAGAGCAACCTCCGCTTTTTACACCTACTCTTACAAAATCGTTTATTATATTGAAGCCCTCTTCAGACATCAATTGTTCTAGTTTTGATTTCGCATTTTCACTAACTTTTATCATAAGATAAATTTGTTCTTATTAGACTGCAAATATACGGTAAATACAGATGGTAGCCATAGTTAGGGGGCAATTTAAACTTATGGCGTTATAGTTTTAAATAATAATTAACAAATTGGGGCGTAAAGACTTAAAATTGAACGAGGATTATGGATTTTTTCTCTAAAAAATCTAAGGTTTTTGAAAGTCTGGGTTGTTTATAAAACTTTCATCAGATAAAGAAAGTAAAAAAGCTTTAAGGTCTTGTTTGTCTTGTTTGGTAAGTTGTACGCCACCGTCGCCTACGGCCTTCATAAGTGGGTCTATGGTTTCAGAATAGACTAAGCCCTCGCTATAATGATCTATTACTTCTTCTAGAGTCTCAAAACGGCCATCGTGCATATATGGGGCTGTATAGGCCAAATTACGCAAGGAAGGGGTTTTAAAGAGACCAAACTCCCTTGGATCACCGGTGGCAGCACCGCGACCAAGATCGTCAAAGATTTCGTCTAAGCCATTATTGTGAAAATCGTTGTCTGTCCAAAGTAGGTCGTTGGGGGGTGTGCCGTGACAGTGAAAACAATCGCCTCGTTCTTCATCAACATAGACTTCCAGACCATTCTGTTCGGCTTCCGTTAGTTCTATTTCACCACGTAAAAATTGATCGTATCTTGAATTTCCTGAAATAAGGGTGCGTACAAACTGGGCAATTGCTTTAGAGACTAAAGTGGAGTCTATAGTAGTGGTGCCAAATGCTTTTGAAAAAAGTTCTGGGTACGCTGATGTTGATTGTATATTCGAGATGGCATTTGGCCACGTGTTATGCATTTCCACAGGGTCTATAACAGGTTCTAAAGCTTGTTTTTCTATAGAATTAACACGGCCGTCCCAAAAAAAGTTTTCTTTATAATTCCACGCTAAGTTAAATAAAGGCATAGAATTTCTTCTCCCTTCTATGCCATCAATCCCTGGGCTAAATTGCCTTGAATCTGAAAAAGCTTCCTCTGGTGCATGACAACCAGCACACGCTAAGGTGTTATCTCCAGAGAGAATGGGGTCAAAAAATAATTTTTTACCTAAAGCAACCCCTTCGACGGTTTGAGGGTTATCTTCAGGAATTACCGGCGATGATATTGTTTGCTGAAATAACACCGGTACTTTCAAGTCCAAAGGAGTTGGTTCGTAGCCTTCTTCTTCAGGATTGCTACCTTTATCACTTGAACATGAGGCTATAAAAAGACAGCATGCTGTGACAAGAAAAATTGTTTGTATTTTTTTAAAGTAAATCAATTACTATTCTTCTACAGTGGTTTCTTCTCCTAGGCTAAAAACAGTTTTGCCATTTTCAGACATCATTTTCTGCGCTTCGAAGTTCATCATTAAATTAGTGTTCAAAACATTTAAATCCCATCGATTTGGGTTTTTATACCATTCAGATACGTCCATTTTAATTTCAAAAGAGGCGTCTTCTTTCACTGTTACAGTGCCTAAGCTTATTTCAAACGAAGTGTCTTCTAATAGTAGGCCTTCTTCTGTCATATCGGCTGCTCGAATGGTGTGATATAGATATGGGGCTTGAGAATCGTTACTGTCTATAAATGTACCTTCCATCTGCATAAAGTGATAGCCTCCGCCAAGTTGTTCGGGAACGCCCCAACTTGCAGCAGTTAAATCTTCATATGCACCGTCAATATTATCTTCCTCGTCAAAACCAAAAGTAAAGCTTAGGTCATAAGTTCCTTCTGGTATTTTTTTAGAAGGCTTGTACTGTAGGTTTGTGCCTTCTCGCGCATTAACTAAATTATAGCCTTTAATAACGGTACTATCGCCTTCTTCATCGGTAAATGTAATATCTGAAATTAAATATCGTAACCTTGAGATAGTTAATACCTCACCATTGGCATTTGTATATTCAGTGGTTTGGTAGTCAGGATTAGTGATTTCTTCGCTTTCCCAGTTTTGAGTAAAATTAAAAGTAACATTTCGGTTGGGGTTTACAACTTCTTCTTCATCTACATCCTTACATGCAAAAAGAGTCAAGGTCACTGCAAATAATAATAAAACATTCTTTTTCATTCGATATAATTTAACGTTTTTTACTTAATTTTAAATAATAATAAATCTTCTACACCACGGTTTAAAGGAATATCTTTGTCATTACTCTGTGTACTTCCTGCAATAACGTAGGTGTTATTTTCTGCCTCGATTGCATCTTGAGCAAAATCAAATGTTGAGCCGCCTACTGTTAATTGAAATTCAATACTTAGTTTATCATCTATTATCATAACCAAAGCGTCATTGTCACCATTGTTTTGATCAAAATCTCCATTTATACTTCTGGTGTTACCTGTTACAATGTGATTTCCGTTTGATAGTTGAGTAATACCTCTAGCGCTTTCAAATTCAAGTCCACCATAAGATTGCTGTGTTAGTAGCACTCCTTCTTCATCAATTTCTGCACCCCATATGTCTGCATTTCCAAACTTACTGGTTACATTTATATCATCACTACGAGTATCGCCAAAGATTAGGAAACTCCCATTTGAAGTTTTAGCTGCGGTATATAGGTTTTCTATTTGTGTGCCGCCGTAGTTTTTTTCCCATACTAATTCTCCATTTGCAGAAACTTTTATCACCCAATAGTCATAGGTGCCAATGTTTTCTGAAATGTCTACGTCAGAACTGTCTGAGGTGCCAAAAACAAGGTATGCTCCATCTGAGGTCTGCAGAACATCATAAGCGGTATCGGTAAAAGTACCACCGAAATAATTTCTCCATTGCATCTCTCCCGTTGCAGACAGTTTGATAACCCAATAATCACCTCCAGCATGCTGAAGAGATCTACCTGCTTCTTTTTCAGGTTTCCTGGAGCCTAATCCACCATCACCATTACTGGCAGAAACATCCAACACCCCTGCAACTATATAACCACCATCTCTGGTTTGCTTGGCTTTATAGGCTTTATCACTTCCTGGAAAACCAAAACTTTTTTGCCATTGAAGATCACCTGAAGCACTAAACTTTACGACCCAGAAGTCATGAAATCCGGCATTACTACTAACATCGCCGCCGGCACCTCTACTGTAGCCAGAGGCTATATAGCCTCCATCACTTGTTTTTCCTAGGCTAGAAGCAGTATCGTCCTCGGGACCACCATATGTTTTGCTCCAGATTATTTCGCCATCAGGTTTTACTTTTAAGAGCCAATAATCTTCATCGGATGTGGTTTTATCTATTATGTCTCCATCGGTACTTTTAGTAGAGCCTAAAATAACATAGTTCCCATCATTGGCTAATACGACACTTACTGCTTTGTCAAGGTTACTACCGCCATAAGTTTTTATATAGTCTATTTCACCTTGAAAACCTGTGGTTTCATTTTCTGTTTCTGTTTCCTCTTCCTCTACTACTGTTGGGGAATCATCTTTTTTACAAGAAAAAAGGACTATGAATGTAAAAAGAAATAATATGTTATAGGTTAAGTTGTAAATTTTCATATTGTTATTTTACCACCAATCTTTTGGTAGTTAGGTTATTGATTTTAACCAAATAAACTCCGCTTTGCAATGAATTTATGTTAAGACTCTCTTCTTTATTATTGTCAGAAAAAGTATAATTTAAAATACGCTTACCTATAACTGAATATATTTCAACTTGTTGTATAGGAGAAATTGCAGAAACAACGTTTAGGTTATCTTTAGCGGGATTTGGATATATGGTAAAATTGGTTTCCTTCAATTCGGTAATGTTTAATTCGTTGTTGTCTCTAACCAAAGTGAAACCACCGCCGCCACTAATAATTATATTCTTACTCTCTAAGAAAGGGTATACATTCCAACTACCAGAAAAAGAGGCGTCGTTATTATTTGGATAGGTGTCAAAATAACCGTATTGTGAAATGTTTTGGTTATCAATATCGCTTATATCTAATACGTTTAAACCTGCTGAATAATTTGCAAAATAATATTTATCACCAACAACATAACCGTTGTGGTCTATAGCAGGAGTTGGACCTGAAAATTCAGTGTGAAATTGGGGATTATCCAAGTCTGTAAAGTCAAACACTAAGGTTCTGGTGTTAAAGCCAAAAGATATTTCGTCAGTTTCGTCTCCGAGTATAAAATACTTTTGATCTTCTGTAAACCAGCCTTGGTGGGTATAGCCTACGTTATTATAGCTTATAGTTGAAATGCCTTCTGGGTTGGCTTTATCGGTGATATCTACTATTACCACTTCATTTTCATTGCTTCCTATTAAAATTTCAGTTCCTGTATAATCTGAATCAGGACCTGCGTAGATAACAACTTGAGCATCATGACTATAACTATCCATTGCATATCCTCCTTCGCCAACTGGGTTAAGGGGATCTTGAATGTTTACGAAATGGGGACCTCCATTAAATGTTCCTGTTCCTACTCCGTAAGCATAACCTGAGTCTTCGTTTATAACAACATTATGAGCGCTACCAAAGCCATCGTAATGTGCATCTTCTGTAAATATTTCTGGTGGATTGGTTACATCCCTTAATCGGGTTAAATCAAAAACCTGCATTCCATGCCCAGAGGCTTCACTTACTACAAAAGCGTGGTCACTATATACTTTTACATCTCGCCATGTACTTGATGATGTGTGCGTAGGTAATTTTCCTAAATAAATTGGGTTAATTGGGTCTGAGATATCGATAAAAGCAGTTCCGTTGTCTAAACCGATTAAAGCATATTCTTTACCGTCTTGTGGATCGGTCCACCCCCACGAGTCGTTTCCGCCAGAGGCATTCATTTCGCTAAGGCTAATATGCGATAATAAGTCAAAGTTTTGGCAAGGAAAACCGTCAGCGGTTCCATTTTCACATGGAGTTTGGCTGAAAGTAACAGTGCTGATAAGTGAAAATGCGAGTAGATAAAATTGTTTCATTATTTAAGTTTTAATTATATAGAAAATATTGTTTTAAAGCTTCTAATCCTAACGTAAAAGATTAAATGTTAGCGCGCTACTGATATTGAGTATGTCTCGTCGAGTTTCATAACATTACAAAAGAGCTTATTTTTTTACAATTTTTTTGGTTGCTTTATTGTTAATTGATAAAAAATACATTCCTTTTGAAAGGCTTGAAATGTTTATTATTTTTTTAGTGACGTTGATGTTTTTTTCGGTATAAACCCTTTTTCCCATAATATCATAAACGTCAATAAATTCAATTGTTTTGTTTTCCGAAGTGATATTTACTTCATCTAATACGGGTACTGGAAATATTTTAATGCTATTTTCAAAAGAAACTTCATTAACAGATAATTCTTCTGTTACAGTTAATTGAAAAGAGCAGTTTCCCACGTTTCCAGCATCATCTTCAGCTTCAAAATTGATGGTGTATGTTCCTTCTGTAAGCTCTGTTCCAGCAATAGGGTCTTGTAAAATGGATGGGCTCTGAGTGCAATTATCGGAAGCTTGTACCATATCATTTATTACATAATCGGGTAGCGTGTAAAAATTGACTCCAGAATCATATTCAACAGTGGTATTTGCCGTACACGTTAATATAGGGTCTGTAGTATCTTCTATAGTGATTATTGCTGCGCAATTATCGGTGTTTCCTGAAGGGTCTGTTACGATTAATGTGACCGTGTTTTCTCCTATATCTGAACAGGTAAAAGTATTTTCACTCAAGGATAAAGAGAACGAACCACTATCATCGCTTGAGCCTCCGTCCAATAGGTTAGGGTCAACAATGATTTCTCCATTTGAATTTAATGAGACAGTTGCATTTTGGCAAACTGCAACAGGGTTCGTGGTATCTGGAGCTGATGATTTTACTACAAACAATCCTCCTGAGCGATCACTGATTATAATGTTACCGCTTCCTAGGTATGGATATACATTCCAAACACCTTCATATCCCACACTATTATGAGCACTGAAAGAGTCAAAATATCCTGTTTCGGAAATATTTCCATTTTCAATATCAGAAATATCAAGTACTCTCAATCCAGCAGCATAATTGGCTAAATAGTAATTATCTCCAAGCACATATCCATTATGATCGGTAGCTTCAGTTGTTCCGTAATAATCAAAATCTAATACCGGATTATCAAGGTCGCTCAAGTCAAATATGATAGTCTTTGTGTTAAAGCCAAAATCCTGTTCATCTATTTCGTCGCCAAGTATAAAAAAGCGCTGATCTTCTGTAAACCAACCTTGATGGGTGTAACTTGAATTAGGATAATTAATGGTTGAAATACTTTGAGGGTTTGCTTTATCGGTAACATCTACAATAGAAACATAGTTTTCGTAACCGCTGCTACTTAATAAAATTTCACGACCCGTATAGTCACTATCTGGACCATTATAAGTAACAACTTGTGCATCGTGGGTATATCCGTCATTCCCAAAGCCACCTGCAGCTACAGGGTTTGTTGGGTCTTGTATGTTTATAAAATGAGAGCCTCCATTATAAGTAGATGTTCCAACTGCGTAGGCGTAACCAGTGTCTTCGTTTATCACAATATTATGGGCATTACCAAAATCATCATAATGTGCATCTTCAGTAAATGTTTCCGGTGGATTTGCTACATTTCGTAGTCGGGTTAAATCAAAAACTTGCATTCCGTGTGAAAAATCTTCACTAACTATAAATGCATGATTACTATATGTTTTAACATCTCTCCAATTGCTACTAAAACTGTGTGTTGGTAATTTTCCTAAATATATTGGATTTGTAGGGTCTGAAATGTCAATAAAAGCAGTGCCTCCTTCAAGACCAATAATTGCATATTCTTTACCATTTTGAGGGTCTGTCCAGCCCCAAGAATCATTTGCAGCATTTGCATTCATATCTCCAAGAGAAATGCGTGATTGTAAATCGTACCCATTACAAGGGTATGGACCAGCCATCCCGTTATTACAAGGGGTTTGTGCGAAAACTTGCGTGCATGCCAAAATTAAGAGTGAAAGTAGAGTTTTTTTCATTAGTAAAGTATTTGGTTATACGGTATAAGACTGTGAATTTAGCACTAAATGATATAAGTTAATAAGATTATCATAGAAAATGTGTTGCGAAACTACAAAAATTATTTATAGGGCGAGCATCTAATTAACTCATTATCAATATTGAGTTTTTAAAGACAAAGACAGTTTGTTTAAACGTTAACCCTTATTTTTGCATACTAAAACCTTCTATACATGTTCGATAATAAAAACGATTCAAAAACTAGCATTTCAGAATTGGGTGAATTTGGCCTAATAGATCATTTAACAAAAAACTTTAAAATAAAGCAAGATACTACGGTTAAAGGAATAGGTGACGATGCTGCAGTTATTACTTCCGAAGAAAATAACCAAATAGTCGTTACAACAGATATGTTGGTGGAGGGTGTGCATTTCGATTTAAGTTATATGCCATTAAAACATTTAGGGTATAAAACTGTTGTAGTCAATTTATCTGATGTGTTTGCTATGAATGCTAAGGCAAACCAAATTACCGTTTCAATTGCTGTTTCCAATCGATTCCCAGTGGAGGCGTTGGAAGAATTATATGCCGGAATTGAAACGGCTGCAAGTATTTATAATGTTGATGTGGTGGGTGGTGACACTACTTCATCTACAACAGGATTAGTTATAAGTGTTACGGCTTTGGGTCAAGTAAGTAAAGAAAATATTACTTATAGAAGTGGCGCAAAAGAAAATGATTTATTGGTTTTAACAGGTGATGTGGGCGCTGCTTATTTAGGTCTTCAGGTTTTAGAACGTGAAAAACAGGTTTTTAAAGTGAATCCGAAATCGCAGCCTGATCTTGATAAATATACTTATATAATTGAACGTCAATTAAAGCCAGAAGCGCGACAAGGCATCTCTGTCTTATTGAAAGACCTAGACGTTAAACCTACTTCTATGATCGATGTGAGTGATGGATTATCTTCTGAAATAATTCACATTTGTAAAAACTCGAAAGTAGGTTGTAATTTATATGAAGATAAAATTCCATTAGATCCACAAGTCATCTCAACCTGCGAAGAATTTGAAATGGATAGTACCACCATTGCTTTAAGTGGAGGGGAAGATTACGAGTTGTTATTTACTATTTCTACTGAAGATTTTCCAAAAATTAAAGGGAACCCACACTTAACCGTTATTGGACATATGACTCAAGAGAGTGAAGGGATGCACTTAATAACACGAGCTAACACAAAAATTCCATTGGTAGCAAGAGGTTGGAATTCAATGCAAGAAGACAATTAGAGCTTATATAGCTACGTTTCTGTTTTTCCTTTCAAAAAAGTCTGCTACATTGTTGTTAACCTCTCTAACTTTATGAGTAAGTAATTCTATATTTCCCGTTGGGTTTTCGGTTACTTCACGGCCACAGTGCTTGCACGTATATTCGTGAATGTGATTGGTTATTTTTCGAGTTTCAATGTATTTATGGCCAATGGTTTGACACACTAAACTTTTTATTATAAATGAGGACTTAGAGGAATTACTCATGTTTTTTACGTTTTTTGTTGTGATAAATATATAAAAAAGTTTTAAAAAAACGTTAAAAGGTAAATTTATTCGATGAAATGCAATATTCTATGTGTTTCATCGGTGTTTTCTAACCAACTCATATGTCCTCCTTCTAATTGAATAAGCTTTGAATTTGTTTTTTCTGAAATGTTTTTTGAATCTGAAATAGGCATAATTGGGTCTTCATTACCGCATACCATTACTTTCTCTCTTCTGAAATTTGCTAAAACTTCGGTTCGATCTTTACGATTAATCATCCCGCGAATAGCAGCTTGTATCCCTGCTACTGGAAACTGAAGCGCTTCTTTTTTTAATGCTTCAATTTCAGAAATAAATTTCTTTTTTGAATTTTCAGAAAACAAATTCATAATCGCCATACTTATAAAAGCTTCTGCATTATGATCCAGTACTTTTAAAGCGCGTCTTCGGTTTTGCTTACGTTCTTCTGAATCTGCTGTAGGTGTAGAATTCAATAAAACTAATTTTTCAACTTCATCTGGAAACAATTCAGTATAAGCTAATGCTACATAGCCGCCCATGGAGTGACCTACAAATGTTGCAGACTCAATATTTAATTCATTTAAAGCACTTTTTACTACTTTGGCCATAAGTTGCATGCTGTGTGTGTCAGAAACAACTCCGCTTTTTCCGTGTCCGGGAAAATCTATGGTGATGACGGTATGTTTTTCTGAAAGTGAAAGAATATATTTATCCCACATAGTAGAGCTCTCCAAAAAGCCATGCAATAAAACCATTGCCGGACCGCTTCCGGTTATACTATAATATATAGGAGTGTTTTTAAAAGTGTGTGTCATTTTTTAAGTATAAAAAATCCGGTATAGCGATTTATTTCTATACCGGAATATATCTAAAAACGTTTTAAACGTTTACTTGTTCATGATTTCTTCAATCTCATCTGCTTCAATTGGGATGTTGCGCATCAAGTTATGAGGCTCCCCATTTTCCTGAATTACCACATCGTCTTCCAATCGAATACCAAAACCTTCATCTGGTAAATAAATACCTGGCTCTACAGTAAACACCTGGTTTGCTTGCATCGGCTCCCACAGAATTCCGTAATCGTGTGTATCCAGGCCAATGTGGTGGCTGGTACCGTGCATAAAGTATTTTTTGTAGGCAGGCCAGTCTGGGTCTTCATTTTTCACATCGGCTTTGTCTAGAATTCCCAATCCAAGTAACTCTGAAGTCATTAATTTTCCAACTTCTTCGTGGTATTCTTTCCAAAGTGTTCCAGGTACAAGCATTTTTGTAGCATCATTCTTTACACGGTTTACAGCGTTGTACACTTCTTTTTGTCTTTTAGTGAATTTTCCACTTACCGGAATTGTTCTAGACATATCACTACTGTAATTAGCATACTCAGCACCTACATCTAGCAATATTAATTCGCCGTCTTTACATTGCTGATTATTTTCAATATAATGCAATACACAGGCATTTTTCCCGCTGGCAACAATTGGGGTATAGGCAAAACCACGTGAGCGGTTGCTTAAAAACTCGTGCATAAACTCGGCTTCAATTTCGTATTCCATCACGCCAGGTTTTACAAAATCTAAAATTCTTCTGAAACCTTTCTCTGTGATATTACAAGCTTGCTGCATAATATCCAATTCAATTGGGTCTTTTACAGAACGTAACCGTTGTAAAATTGGATTGCTCTTTGCCCAGCTATGTGCAGGGAATTGTGCTTTCGTTTTTTTAATAAAACGGTCTTCACGTGTTTCGGTTTCAACATTTGCACGGTAATGCTCATTTGTGTTGAAGTATATGGTGTCCGCTTGCGTCATTAATTCAAAGAAAATTTTATCAAACTCCTTAAGCCAATACACAGTTTTAACGCCAGTGGCTTCGGTTGCTTTTTCTTTTGTTAGTTTTTCACCTTCCCAAACGGCAATATGGTCGTTGGTTTCAGTTAAAAATAAAATTTCACGGTGTTTTTCTTCTACAGCATCTGGAAATAATAATAACATACTTTTATCTTGATCTACACCACTCAGGTAAAATAAATCGCGAGATTGTTGAAACGGCATCGTGCTGTCTGCACCAATGGGATAGATGTCATTACTATTAAATACCGCAAGGCTTTTCGACTTCATTTGAGCCATAAAATTTTTACGGTTTTTTATAAATAAGTTGCTGTCAATTGGATGATACTTCATTGGTATTTTTTTCTGAATTTTTTCAAAATTAATGGAAATTAAACCAAAGGCTGCTACTAGTAAAATAAAATTTTGTTAAAGCAAGGGATTTCAGTAATTTCAACGTTTAAAATTACTTTCAATGAAGCATTCCTTACTTTTACTATTCAGTTTCCTTTTTATTTCAGCATTTTCTCAACAACCGGCAACTTCAAAAGCCGAATTAGAAAAAGCGTTGCAACAGAAGGAGCAACTTTCGAAAAATTCACTGGTTAAAAATCTTCCTTTCAAAAATATTGGTCCAACAGTAATGAGCGGCCGTATTGTAGATTTTGCCGTGAACCCCAATAATCCAATTGAATTTTACGCAGGCTATGCCAGCGGTGGCGTTTGGTATACCAATAATAATGGAATTTCTTTTACTCCAGTTATAGATAATACTGTAACCCAAAACGTAGGAAGTCTTGCTGTAGACTGGAAAACCGGAACTATTTGGGTAGGAACTGGCGAAGTGAATGCCTCTCGTTCGTCGTATGCCGGAATTGGCTTACTGAAGTCTACCGATAAAGGCAAAACATGGCAGAATATGGGGTTGAAAGATAGTCATCACATTAGCAAAATATTAATCAACCCTGCAAATTCTGATGAGGTAGTGGTAAGTGCTGTTGGGCATTTATATTCTACCAATGAAGAACGTGGTGTGTATAAAACCGTAGATGGTGGTAAAACTTGGAACAAGACTTTGTTTGTAAATGACGAAAGCGGGATTATTGAAATGGACCGCGATCCTAATAACTTCGACTTAATCTATGCTTCTTCTTGGGAAAAAGACCGAAAAGCCTGGAACTTTACCGGAAGCGGCGAAGGAAGTGCTATCTATAAAAGTACCGATGGTGGCGATAGTTGGAAAAAAGTTTCTGTTTCTGGAAGCGGATTTCCAACAGGTGAAGGCGCTGGGCGTATTGGTTTAGCAGTTGTTGATGAAAATATAGTCTATGCCGTAATCGATAACCAAGACCATAGGGAAAAGAAAAAAATGGAGACTAATAGCGATGCTTTAACCAAGGGCGTATTCAAAGAAATGAGTGCTTCAGAATTCTTGGCGTTGGACAATGACAAACTGAAAAAGTTCTTACGCGCTAATGGTTTTCAGGAAAAATATAAAGCCGAAAACGTAAAAAACATGGTGCGTAGCGGTTCGGTAAAACCAGCTGATCTTGCTAAATATTTAGAAGATGCCAATACGCAATTATTTGACACACCTGTTATTGGTGCTGAGGTATATAAAAGTACAAACGGTGGAAAAAGCTGGAAAAAAACGCACGAAGGCTATATTAATGATTTGTACTATTCGTACGGATATTACTTCGGAAAAATACATGTAGACCCTTCAAATTCAGATAAAATTTACATTTATGGTGTGCCTATTTTAAAATCTGCTGACGGTGGGAAAACTTTCGAATCCATCAGCGCAGAAAACGTACATGCAGATCATCACGCGTTATGGATTAACCCAAAAAAATCAGGTCATTTAATCGACGGGAACGACGGTGGTGTTAATATTAGCTACGATGATGGTAAAACGTGGATTAAAAACAACGCTCCAGCAGTTGGGCAGTTTTATACTGTGAATGTAGATAATGAGGAACCTTATAATGTATATGGAGGTTTGCAAGATAATGGTGTGTGGGTAGGGCCCCACAATGCCAAAATAGATTACGGTTGGCAACAATCTGGACAAAACCCGTATGAAAGTATTATGGGCGGCGACGGAATGCACGTTCAAATTGACAACCGAAATAGCAATATCGTATATACCGGTTTTCAGTTTGGAAATTATTTCAGGCTTAATCGAGAAACTGAAGAACAAACGTACATTCAGCCGAAACATGAATTAGGGGAAAGCCCTTATCGCTTTAATTGGCAAACGCCTATTTTATTAAGCCCGCACAATCAGGATATTCTTTATTTGGGTGGAAATAAATTAATGCGAAGTATGAACCAGGGTGACGATTGGGAAGCAATTTCAGGTGATCTTACCAAAAGTGGAAAGCCAGGAAATGTTGCTTACGGAACATTGACAAGTATTAGTGAATCACCTTTTACATTCGGGTTGTTATATGCCGGGAGTGACGATGGCATGTTACATATTTCAAAAAACGCAGGTGGTAATTGGATGGATGTTTCAAAATCATTTCCAAAAGATTTGTGGGTGAGTAGAGTAATTGCTTCAAAACATAAAAAAGAACGGGTTTATGCTACATTGAATGGCTATCGCTGGGACGATTTCAAAACCTACGCATATGTAAGTGAAAACTACGGACAAACGTGGAAAGATATTAGTAGTAATTTACCAGCTTCACCTGTAAATGTAATTAAGGAAGATCCTGAAAATGAAAATGTACTATATATAGGTACAGATAATGGAGCGTATGTTTCATTTAATCAAGGTGAAAGTTGGGAAGCTTTTTCAGAAGGTTTACCAAGTGTGGCGGTACACGATTTGGTGATTCAAGAGCGTGAAAAGGATTTAATTTTAGGAACACACGGCCGTTCTTTTTATTTGGCTGATGTTACTTTGCTTCAGCAAATGAATGCTGAAAAAATGAGCGATTTAATCCTCGCGGAAATTGAACCTATTCGAGCATCTCGTCGTTGGGGAAGTAAATATGGAGAGTGGTATGATGTAATAGAACCTTCAGTAAACCTTCATTTTTATAGCCCTTCAAAAGGGAAGGGTGTTATTACTATTGAAACAGAAGAAGGAAAGCAGTTGCAAAATCTCAATATTGATGTTGTAAAAGGAATTAATGTGGTGGAATATGATGCATCAGTTTCAGAAAAAGGAAGAAAAACTTTGGAAAAAAATGATGTCGAATTGAATAAAGCTGATAACGATACTTACTATTTGCCAAAAGGAATGTATAATGTGATTATTACTAAAAATGCTGCTAAGTCAAGTCAAAAACTAGAAGTTAAGTAGCCTTTGTATTTAAAATAGTTCTAAATAAACAGGAAAACAATTGATACTTTTTGCTGAAAGCTTTTTCGGTGGTATTTTTGTCTACCTTAATTTTTGAAAATTAACCAATAATGGGAATATTATCCGCTTCGATCGCCAAAAAAGTGGCGATGGCCCTTTCAGGTCTATTTCTTGTATTTTTTCTTGCACAACACTTTACAATCAACTTTTCTTCAGTTTTTTCGGAGGAGACGTTTAACAGTTGGTCTCATTTTATGGGTACCAATCCGTTAGTGCAGTTTGTTTTGCAACCCGTATTAATTTTTGGGGTTGTATTTCACTTTGTAATGGGAATTATCTTAGAGCTTAAAAATAATAAAGCTCGAAAAATAAGTTATAAATCCTATAAGGGAAACACCAATTCTACGTGGGCATCTCGGAATATGATTATTTCAGGAGCTGTGATCTTAGCATTTTTAGGGTTGCACTTTTACGACTTTTGGGTTCCAGAGATGGTGCACAAATATGTTGAATCTAATCCTGATGATTCATTTCGTTACTATGGCGAATTAGTTCATAAATTTGAAAGCCCAGTACGAACTGGAATTTATGTTCTTTCGTTTGTGTTATTAATGTTCCATTTATGGCACGGGTTTGCTTCTTCCTTCCAAACTATGGGTTGGAACAACAAATTTTCAAAAGCGGTTAAAGGATTTACAAAACTGTATGCAATTGTAATTCCGTTAGGCTTTATCATTATTGCCTTATACCATCATTTTAATCAAATTTCCCACTAAACAGCAAAAGCTATGTCGATATTAGATTCTAAAATACCAAAAGGACCCTTAGACGAGAAGTGGAAAAACCATAAAAACAATATTAACCTTGTTAATCCTGCGAACAAACGAAATATCGATGTTATCGTTGTAGGAACAGGTTTAGCCGGAGGAAGTGCCGCTGCCACCTTAGCCGAACTAGGGTATAACGTAAAAACATTTTGCTATCAAGATTCCCCTCGTAGAGCACACTCTATTGCGGCTCAAGGAGGAATTAACGCTGCAAAAAACTATCAAGGAGATGGTGATTCTAACTACCGTCTTTTCTATGATACAGTAAAAGGTGGCGATTATCGTTCTCGCGAAGGGAATGTATACCGTCTTGCCGAAGTATCTGCTAATATTATTGACCAATGTGTGGCACAAGGAGTTCCTTTTGCTCGTGAATACGGAGGTTTGTTAGATAACCGCTCATTTGGTGGTGTGTTGGTGTCGCGTACTTTTTACGCAAAAGGACAGACAGGACAACAATTATTATTAGGAGCGTATGCTGCTATGAACCGCCAAATAAACCGTGGTAAAATTCAGCCGTTTAACCGTCACGAAATGCTAGATTTAGTAATTGTTGACGGAAAAGCACGTGGGATTATTGCCCGTGATTTGGTTACTGGTAAACTAGAAAGACATTCAGCACACGCGGTTGTTATTGCATCAGGAGGATACGGAAACGTATTTTTCCTATCAACGAATGCGATGGGAAGTAATGTGACTGCATCTTGGAAAATTCATAAAAAGGGCGCCTACTTTGCAAACCCTTGTTACACACAAATTCACCCAACCTGTATTCCAGTTTCGGGAGATCATCAGTCAAAATTAACGTTGATGTCTGAATCCCTTCGGAATGACGGGCGTATTTGGGTTCCGAAGAAAAAAGAAGATGCAATTGCTATTCGTGAAGGCAAAAAGAAACCAACAGAACTTTCTGAAGAAGAACGCGATTATTACTTAGAGCGACGTTACCCATCGTTTGGGAACTTAGTACCTCGTGATGTGGCTTCTCGTGCTGCAAAAGAACGTTGTGATGCTGGATTTGGTGTAAATAAAACTGGAGAAGCCGTGTTTTTAGATTTTGCTTCTGCGATTGAGCGTTACGGAAAAGAGCAAGCGGTAATGCACGGAAATCACAACCCGAGCAAAGAAGAAGTTATAAAATTAGGAACAGAAGTCGTTGCTAATAAGTACGGTAACTTGTTCGAAATGTATGAAAAAATTGTGGATGCAAATCCATATAAAACTCCAATGATGATTTACCCTGCCGTGCACTACACGATGGGTGGCGTTTGGGTAGATTACAATTTACAATCAACCATTAAAGGATGTTACGTTACTGGAGAAGCTAACTTTAGCGATCACGGAGCTAACCGACTAGGTGCTTCTGCCTTAATGCAAGGTTTGGCCGATGGTTATTTTGTATTGCCATATACAATTGGTGATTACTTAGCCGATGATATTAGAACTGGAGAAATTTCAACTGATCTTCCAGCTTTTGAACAAGCAGAAAAAGATGTTCGCGAACGATTAGAGAAGCTAATTAACAACAAAGGAACCAAGTCTGTTGATGATATCCATAAGCGTTTGGGTAAAATCATGTGGGACAAGGTTGGAATGTCCAGAAATGCGAAAGGCTTAAAAGAAGCTATTTCAGAAATAAAAGCATTACGAGAAGAATTCTGGAAAGAAGTAAAAGTACCAGGTTCTATGGATGAAATGAACCCAGAACTTGAAAAAGCAGGTCGTGTAGCAGACTTCTTAGAATTAGGAGAATTGTTCGCTAAAGATGCTTTGCACCGTGAAGAATCATGTGGTGGTCACTTTAGAGAAGAGTACCAAACCGATGAAGGTGAAGCGAGGCGTGACGATGAAAACTTTATGTATGTAGCTGCATGGGAATACAAAGGAGAGCCTAGCGAAGCAGTATTGCATAAAGAGAACTTAGACTACGAGAACATTGAAGTGAAAACTAGAAGTTATAAATAATATTTAAAGCTTAACTTATGAAGCTTACTCTAAAAATATGGCGTCAAAAAGGCGCTAACACAAAAGGAAGTTTACAAACCTACCCGATTGACGGGATAGATGGTGATATGTCTTTTTTAGAAATGCTAGACGTTTTAAACGAACAGTTAATTGAAAAAGGAGACGAACCGGTTGTTTTTGACCACGATTGTCGTGAAGGTATTTGTGGATCTTGTTCCTTACAAATTAACGGAAAACCACACGGACCACAGCGTCACACTACGACGTGTCAATTACACATGCGTAGCTTTAATGATGGCGATACGGTAGTGATTGAGCCGTTTAGAGCAACTGCTTTTCCTGTGATTAAGGATTTGGTGGTAGATCGTAGTGGCTTTGACCGTATTCAACAAGCCGGAGGATATGTTTCAGTTAATACTTCTGGAAATACAATTGATGCGAATGCTACTCCAGTAGAAAAAGATAAGGCAGACGAAGCTTTTAACTCAGCCACATGTATTGGTTGTGGAGCTTGTGTAGCAGCTTGTGTTAATGCAAGTGCTATGTTGTTTACTTCAGCTAAAGTAAGTCAATTTGCTTTGTTGCCGCAAGGAGAAGTAGAAGCGACAAGACGTGTTTTAAATATGGTAGAGCAGATGGATAAAGAAGGTTTTGGAGCGTGTAGTAACACCGGAGCTTGTTTTATTGAATGTCCAAAAGATATTTCATTAGAAAATATTGCACGTATTAATCGCGAATACTTAAAAGCGAGTGCGGAAGGATAAAAAATCGATTTTATAACAAGAAAACCCAAACTAGCTAGTTTGGGTTTTTTTATGTTTTACTTTTAAAAGAATTGTGGCTCCATTTTACCAGAGTAATAAACAGTTAGGTTTCTTAAAATAACTTGTAAAAACTTGTTCATATCATATGGTTTTACAATGATGTCATTCATACCGCTATCGTATATTTCAAGTCTCATATCTTCTACTTCCACGGCAGTTAAGGCTACAATAGGGATACTTGTATTAAAAGTCCTAATCTCTTTTGTAGCTTTCAAGCCATCCATTATGGGCATATTAATATCCATTAAGACCAAATCAAAAGTATTTTGCTTTACTTGTTCAACCGCTTGTAGTCCGTTTTCGGCAACGGAACAAATTACTTGATTTTTCTCCAATATTTTTTTGGTCACAGCTTGATTAATACGATTATCCTCAACAATTAAAATACGTCTGTTTATCAATAATTTCTTGTTTAATAAGCTGTCTTCTAATTTCTTTTCGGTTGTTTTTGCTATATCGAAAATTAAACTGAACCAAAAGGAAGAGCCTTTTTCTTTTTTACTTTCTAGGTGTATTTTAGAGTTTGAAAGTGATACCAATTTTTTAACAATGGTAAGGCCCAGACCTGTTCCTTGATAACTATAATTTTCACTATCTACTTGAGAAAATTCATTGAAAATTCGTTTTTGATCTTTTTCTGAAATACCAATTCCCGTGTCTTCTATTTTAAAGCATAACAAAGCTTTGGTGGGGCATGTTTCTTCAGGGGTCACGGTGATAGTTATTACTCCGTTTTCTGTGAATTTACATGCGTTGCCTACTAGGTTCATTAAAATTTGTGAAAGGGCAATTGCGTTTCCTTTAAGTACTTTGGGGACCTCTTCTGAAATATTTATTACTAATTTGTTTTTGTTCTGAAGCCGCATATACTCAAAGGAAGCACCAATTTTATTAATTAAATTTTCAATATTGAAGGTTGTAATATGAGCTTCTAATTTGTTGGCATCTATTTTATTTATTTGGAGGACATCATTTATTAAGGCTAAGAGATAATCTGCAGAAAACTTTAATGATTTAAGGTCTTTTTCGTGGCTTTTTAAAGAGGGGTCTTCCAGTAATATAGAGCTTAACCCTATTACGCCATATAAAGGGGTGCGCAATTCGTGGCTTACTGTTGAGAAAAACTTAGTTTTGGAACGGGACATTTTCTCAGCGTGTTGCTTAGCTTCTAAAATTTCAAAATTCCTTTTTTTCAATTGATTAACTAATTGTTTTCGTTTTCGATAGGCTAATAAGAAGAAAATAAAAAGCAATAATAGAACGGCAGATATAATGTAAAGTATTGTGTTTAAGTTGCTTTTATTTTTTACAATTTCAGCTTGAAGCTGATTTTTTAATTCTGCCGCTTCAACATCTTTTTTATATTCTGAAAGTTGAAATTGAGCTGAAACAGTTTCGGTTTGAGCATTATTAACATTGCGAAGGTTTTCTTCAAGGTATTTGTCAAATATTAATCTTGTTTTATAGGCTTCTTCATATTTTTTTTGTCTAAACAAACTTTTACTAAGCGCTAAATATGCAGATTCTAACTCAAATGTGAGGGATTCTTTTTGAGCATTCTCAATAGCTTTTCCTAGATAATCATCAGCTAAACGATAGTTTTCTTTTTCAATATGGTATTCGCCCATTAAAATATCAATACCAATATAATTGTAGTACTCTTTATTAAAACTATTTAGTTTTTGAGCTTTTAATAAATGTACATATGCTTTATTAAAATCCTTTGCTGCCATGGCGGTGAGGATGGTATTGTAATGTGCATCTGCAATACCAGAAGAGTCTTTTAGTTTTTCAAAAAGGGTTATAGATTTGTTATGGTACTGTAATGCTTTTTTATAATTTTGGTCTAATTCTGCATAGACGTTTGCCAAATCCATGTAAGAAAGGGCTGTTGCCGTATCATTTTTTGAAAGCTTTGCATATTTTTCAGACTTTTTAAAACTTTCTTTGGCGTGAAGAGTGTCATTTAACTCTAAATAGTCATACCCTAAATTTCGGTAGCCTTGGTGAATGTAATAATTGTTTTGTTCTGCAAGTCCTTTTTTAAGAAGTTCAATATTTAACTTTAAAGATTCTGTGTAGTTTCCTTTGTTATAGTAAACATCTGCATTCTTTTCTAGCTCATTAAAAGTTGCATTTTTGTATAAAGGGACAGAAGAGTCTAAAGGTTTTTTAATCTGCTGGGAAAATCCAGCTAAGTAAATAAAAAAAAGGCAATATATAGGTAGATTTTTATTCATAAAAACGACTTCAATAAAAGCTAACAAGTTACGCAATTCCTTAAAAAAACCTTACCTATTTAAAAAGGTAACTTTTGGAGAGCTGAGATGATAGCCTTACATTTATAAAATGACTTCAAAATTACCAAATACAACCACTTCAATTTTTAGTGTGATGAGCAAATTGGCCTCAGACCACAATGCTATAAATTTAGCTCAAGGCTTTCCTGGGTTTAAAAGTGATCCAGACTTGATTAATATGGTGGATAAAGCGATGAAAGATGGCTATAACCAATACGCTCCTATGCCGGGGGATAAAAAATTGCGAGAGGTTATTTCAAAAAAGATAGAAAATTTTTATTATAAAAAATATAACGCCGAAAGGGAAATAACTATCACTGCTGGTGCTACACAAGCTATTTTTACAGCGATTGCAGCTACTATCCATAAAGATGATGAGGTGATAATTTTTACACCAGCGTACGATTGTTACAAGCCTTCAGTTGAACTTTTTGGAGGAAAAACTATTGCAGTACAACTTGAAGCTCCTAACTATGAACCAAACTGGGGTGACGTTGCGAATAAAATAACATCTAAAACCAAGATGATTATAATTAACACACCCCATAATCCAACTGGAATGTTGTTTTCTGAAGATGATATGCTACAACTGCAAAAACTTGCTGAAGAACATGATCTTTTGGTTTTAAGTGATGAAGTGTACGAACATATTGTTTTTGATGGCGAAGAACACCAAAGCGCGGCTAAGTTTCCGCAATTGGCAAAACGTAGTTTTATAACCGCTTCTTTTGGGAAGACGTTTCATAACACTGGTTGGAAAGTGGGCTATTGTGTAGCCCCAGAATATTTAATGAAAGAGTTTCAAAAAGTACATCAGTTTAATGTGTTTTCGGCAAACCATCCTATTCAAAAAGCATTGGCGACCTATTTACAAAATGAAGAAAACTATTTGTCACTTCCTGCTTTTTATCAACAGAAAAGGGACTACTTTCTAGAACTGATTAAAGATTCCCGTTTCAAATTCATTCCTTCAAATGGAACTTATTTTCAATTGCTTGATTTTTCTAAAATTTCAGAAGAACGTGATATCGATTTTGCAGATCGATTAACCAGAGAACATAAAATTGCGACCATTCCGACTTCGGTTTTTAATGAAAATAATGAGGATTTCAAACAAATTAGAGTCTGTTTTGCTAAAACAGATGCTGAGTTGAAAAAAGCTGCTACAATCTTAAATTCAATCTAGAAAATAAATAGTTAATGTTGTTGTTATAAAAAATTCTGATACTTAAATTATGTATTGAAATCATGATTTTGATTTTGAATAGTTTATAAATGGTAACTTTATCATTCTATAGCCTTAAAAAATCAATATAATTATGGACAGTAAGAATAGTAGCAACCATGGTGAAGCATGGGAAGTAAACGAATCATCAGCGAATTGCCCTTTTTTAAATGGTAATCTAAACAACACAACTGGAGGCGGCACAAGTAATAGGGATTGGTGGCCAAACCAATTAAACTTAAATATTCTACGCCAAAATTCATCCTTGGTAGATCCTATGGATGAAGGTTTCGATTATACTAAAGAATTTAAATCGCTTGATTTAAAAGCAGTAAAAGAAGACCTATATAAATTAATGACTGATAGCCAAGATTGGTGGCCTGCAGATTACGGTCATTATGGACCGTTTTTTATACGAATGGCTTGGCACAGTGCAGGTACGTATCGTATTCAAGATGGCCGAGGAGGAGCAGGAACAGCCCAACAACGTTTTGCTCCTTTAAATAGTTGGCCGGATAATGCCAATCTTGATAAAGCAAGACTATTGTTATGGCCTATTAAGAAAAAATATGGTAAAAAATTATCTTGGGCAGATTTATTGGTGTTAGCAGGTAATTGTGCACACGAATCTATGGGGCTTGAAATGTTTGGTTTTGCTGGCGGAAGAGAAGATGTTTGGGAACCCGAAGAAGTGTATTGGGGTTCAGAAACAGAATGGTTAGGTAATGAAGACCGATTTACAGAAGACCAACTTGAAAAGCCTTTAGGGGCAGCGCATATGGGATTAATTTACGTAAATCCTGAAGGGCATAATGCAAATCCAGACCCAGTAGATGCTGCACATTACATTCGTGAAACGTTTGGCCGTATGGCGATGAATGATTATGAAACCGTTGCGTTAATTGCAGGAGGGCATACCTTCGGAAAAACGCACGGAGCCGCAGATCCTGAAGAATATGTAGATGCAGAACCCGCTGCAGCAGGTTTGGAAGAACAAAGTATGGGGTGGAAAAATAAATTCGGGACAGGAAAAGGTGCAGATACTATTACCAGTGGATTAGAAGGAGCTTGGACTAAAACACCAATACAATGGGATAATAACTTTTTTGAAACCCTATTTGGGTATGAATGGGAGCTGTCTAAAAGTCCTGCGGGCGCACATCAATGGAAACCAAAAGATAATGCCGGTGCAGGAACAGTGCCTGATGCCCACGACTCTAGTAAAATGAATGATCCGTTTATGTTAACAACCGACCTTTCATTACGAATGGATCCGGATTATGAGAAAATTTCAAGACATTTTTACGAAAACCCAGAAGAGTTTGCCGATGCTTATTCACGTGCTTGGTATAAATTGACACACCGTGATATGGGACCCAAAGAACGATATTTAGGTCCTGAAGTGCCACAAGAAGAATTAATTTGGCAAGACCCAATTCCTGAAGTAACTCATGAATTAATGAACAGTCAAGATATTTCCGATTTAAAATCTAAAATCTTAAATACCAATCTCTCTATTTCAGAATTGGTTTCAACCGCTTGGGCATCTGCTTCTACTTTTAGAGGTTCAGATAAAAGAGGAGGAGCAAACGGGGCACGCATCCGGTTAGCACCACAGAAAAACTGGAAAGTAAATAATCCAAAACAATTAGATAAAGTTCTAAATACGCTTGAAAGTATTCAGAAAGACTTTAACGAAGCACAATCAGGAAATAAAAAAGTCTCGCTAGCAGATTTAATCGTTTTAGCTGGATGTGCTGCAGTTGAAAAAGCTGCTAAAAATGGTGGACATGCTATTAATGTTCCTTTTACACCAGGTAGAGCAGATGCCTCTGAAGAGCAAACCGATGCCGAAGCATTTGACGCTTTAGAGCCACTTGGAGACGGTTTCAGAAATTACGTAAAGGATAAATATAAAGTTACTGAAGAAGAATTATTAGTTGACAAAGCACAGTTGCTTACCTTAACGGCACCAGAAATGACTGTTTTGATAGGAGGTATGCGTATGTTGGGCGCTAATTATGACGGTTCTAAAAAGGGTGTGTTTACAGATAAAAAGGAGCAGCTTACAAACGACTTTTTTGTAAACTTACTTGATATGGGGGTTACGTGGAAATCAACTTCAGAAGATGCTAATCTATTTGAAGGTAGCGACCGTAAAACCGGTGAAACCAAATGGACAGGAACTCGAGTAGACCTTATTTTTGGTTCCAATTCAGAGCTTAGAGCCCTTGCGGAGGTTTATGCTTCAGAAGATTCAAAAGGGAAGTTTGTAAAAGACTTTGTAAAAGCTTGGGACAAAGTGATGAATCTGGACAGGTATGACCTTTCTTAACAAGGTAAACTTTTGTTAAACCCACAGCGGAATGATAACTTTATCATTCCGCTTTATTAATTTAGTTGTTATGAGTACAATATTATTTGACGCCATTCGAAAAGGAGAAGATAAAAAGGTAAAAGAACTTTTACAAGAACATCCCGAATGGATAAACGAGAAGGATGCAAGAGGGTCTACTCCTCTTTTACTAGCGTGTTATTACGGGCTTGAAGATATTTCAGGAATAATTATAGAGTATAATCCCAACATCGATGCTCAAGATGCATCTGGCAACACCGCTTTAATGGGTGTTTGCTTTAAAGGTCATACTAATATCGCAAAATTATTAATAGACAATGGCGCTAATGTAAACGTGACAAACTTTAATGGAGCCACAGCCTTAATTTACGCGGCTACATTTGCTAAAAAAGATATTGTAAATCTTTTGCTTGAAAATGGCGCAGATACATCTATAAAAGATGATCGTGGCAACACAGCCATGGATCATGCTCAAATGCAAGAGGCAAAGCCAATTATTGAGTTACTAGAAAATAAATAACACCAAACTGTTAAAACAGAAAAATTTTGAACTTGAATTCTGAAACTTTAAACGTCACATTAATTCAGTCGCAGTTGCATTGGGAAAATGCTGAAGAAAATAGGCGCATGTTTTCAGAAAAAATAAATTCTATTTCTGAAGAGACCGATTTAATTATACTTCCCGAAATGTTTCCCACAGGTTTTTCTATGAACGCTTCAACCCTTGCTGAAGAAACGAACGGAACGACCCTAAATTGGATGATTACTGAAGCTAAAAAGAGTAATTCAGCTATAACTGGAAGTGTTATAGTTTCAGAAAATAATAATTTTTACAACCGGCTTTTCTTTGTCTTTCCAGACGGTAATTATAAAACTTACGATAAAAAACACACGTTTACATTAGCTGGAGAGCATAAAACATACAGCAAAGGAACCGAACGACTTATTGTAGATTATAAAGGCTGGAAAATTTGCCCATTAGTTTGTTATGATCTCCGTTTCCCGGTTTGGGCTCGCAATACAGAAGATTACGATTTGCTATTATACGTTGCCAATTGGCCCAAAAAACGAACTTCAGCTTGGGATGCTTTATTAAAAGCGCGAGCCATTGAGAATATGAGTTATTGTATTGGGGTAAATCGTGTAGGTTTTGATGGAAATGATCACGAATACAGCGGTCATTCAGCGGTTTATGATGTTTTAGGTGAACAGATTTCCACAAAAGAAAATGAAACAGAATTTATTGAAACCGTGTCTATAACAAAAGAACATATTGCTGCTACTCGGGGTCATCTAAAGTTTCTGCAGGACCGGGATCGTTTTCAGTTAGAATAAATGTTTCGTTTAAACTCCAATTAGCACGAACTTCTAATTGTGAAGGATAATATAAAATCCGTTCAGGCTGTTGTCGGTTTAAGAAACTTCCAGTATCCCATTTTTTATTTTCATTTTCGTCAAAAATAACCCGAACATAATATCTGCCAGGGTTTATATTTTCAAATAAAATAGGCTTTAATTCGGTTACGTATTCTTCGGCTATAACCTTAAACTTGCTGTCGACCAACTGAATTATAACAGGAAACTGTTTCAAATTCTCTAACGTAATATTCAACGTCCCATAATCTGAAACCACTTTCGTTCGTAAGGTGTAGTTTAGTGTATCATTTGTCGCTTCATAAAAATCGGTTATGGCACCAGGTAGTAATTGTACTTGGTATGTTTTTCCTTCAGTTTTAGGGAAAAATAATTGAGCAATATTGTACTTTTTATTGATTGCCGTTCTAGGTTCTATATTAAGAGAATCATTGTCTAAAATGGTGATCTTTTCCGCATTAAAAGATTCAAAAGGTGTGTTAACTAATAACTTTAAGGTGTCTTTAGGCAGCACCGTTCCAGCATTAATAGCAGATATATTAAGTGAGTCTTTATATAATTCTTTAATTCTTACAGTTAGAGTATCAGTAAAATCTTTGTTTCTAGCCAAGAAGAGTAATGAGTCGTTTTCCACTTCAGGTTTAAACCAATAGTGCAGCGTGTCTTTTTTCAAGTCGCGGTAAGTTTTGTACTCAAAATCTGCCGGCACTTCTGAAAGCAATTCCACTTGCAGGCTATCGGCAATGCCTTCATACCCAAAAAGTATATGGTTTTTTGCTTGGTATTTGGGTCGTGCAATTAGGTATTCGGGTGTTTCTTTAAAAAGAGTTAAGGTGTAAGTGCTATCTGAAGGAAGCGTGATAAAATTTTCGGCAACTCCAATTTTATCACTGCCAGGTTGAAACGTATAATCGTTGTTGTTTTCTTTCAGCGCCATCAATAGGTATTTGCCTTCCTTTACATTAGTGATTTCAAATATACCGGTACTGTCTTTTGTGGTAGTGATATATTTAGGTTTTTCAGAATATACCAACGTGTCGTTATAGGTTTCATTTGCTTCATATAACATTACCGTGGTTGGTATTTCCGGATTAGGAAGTACTGCATCTTGAACGCGGCCGTTTACCGTAAGACTATCAATATAGCTTCCGGTAGAGAATACATATTTATAATATTCAAATGGGTTTTCCTCATTATTATCTACAATACTTTGCCCAAAGTTAATAGAGTAGGTGGTGTTTTCTTTTAAAGTATCATCAATTTGAATACGCAATGTTTTAGATGTACTAAGTGGTGTGATATTGGGCGGATACTCAAGGGGAGGGGAAATAATTAAATTTTTCTGAAGCTCCTTCAACTTAATATACTCATCAAAATAAATGCTTATTTCATTTCCTTTAAAATTAGTTGTGTAATTTTCAGGAACGCTCCTTACAATTACAGGCGGAATGCTATCACGCTCCCCGCCCGAAGGAGAGCCCTTTTTTGCGCACTCTACAAACGATAGTGAAAACAACAGTAAAATAGGAATGTATAATAATCGGCTTTTCATTAAGGCAAAAATAACGAATCTTTATTATGCAATCGCAATAGTTGCGAGGCTAAGTTTTACATTGGTTGCTTTTAACAATTGTTGTGCACACGTTTCGAGGGTTGCTCCAGTGGTAATAATATCATCTACTAACAAAACATGTTGGTTTTCGATTATTTCTTTTTTCTGTAGCGAAAAAAGCCCTTCTTCCTTCCATAATGGGTTAAAACGCGAAAAACGTTCTTTAAACACCTGCGAATTTGTTTTTGAAAGTTTCAGTAAAACATCATCCCGATATGGAACGTGTAAAGCTTTAGCAATAGCTTTTCCAAAACCTTCTACTTGGTTGTAGCCTCTTTTCTTTAATTTCTGTTTATGAAGCGGAACTGGAATGACCAAGCTAATCTTTCTGTATTCTGAAATTTCGGAAAGCTCACCTCCCAGCCACCTTCCGAAAAAATCACTTATCTGCTCCTGATTCCTGTATTTTAAATTATGAAGTATATTTTGTGTAATCCCTCTTTTCTGAAACTGAAGCAAGGCAGTGGCCTGTTCAACAGGGAAACGACCGTAAAATATATCCTTAAATGTTGAATCGTTATTTCTATGATGACAAGCCAAAGGAACGTTAAATCTACACGTAGAACATAGTATGGTTTCGTTATGTAAAAGTAAGTCATTACAACCACTACAAACTTTCGGAAACAAAAGATTTAACATAATTTAAATTTTTTTACCATTTTGTAAACGTTTCGGTGAATACTACCTTCGTATTTTAGCAGTTAAAACCATCTTAATATGAGTTCAGAATCAGAAACTAGCGGAACTAAGTTTAAAATACTCATAGGGGTATTATCCGTATTATTGATTGCACTTGCTGTTTACACAGTTTCTCTATATAATAATAGTAAAGATAAAGTAACTGGCCTTGAGCAACAAAAAGAAACTATTGAAAGTGAATTAGAAGAACTTATTGCCAACTATGACGAGGTTATCCAAGATAATGAGTTGAAAGACAAAGATCTTTTGGCAGCTAGAGACAGAATAGAAGTACTTTTAGATTCTGTTCAAAATGCAGAAGCCAATGTGCTTTTAATAGAACGATATAAGTCTGAGGTTGGTAGATTAAAGAACGAACGCAAAATGCTTTTTAAACGTGCCGATAGTTTAATTGCGGTTAATAAACGCATTTCGATGGAGCGTGACAGTACAACCACCGTTTTAAATGAAACGATAAAGGTGGTAGACTCTGTAAACGAGAAAAATACGTCGATGGCCGAAACTATTAAAAAAGGGTCTATTGTAAAAGCTACCGATCTAAGAGGAGAAGCGGTTATTATTCGTAATAGCGGAAAAATAGTTGATACCCGAAGAGCTAGTAGAGCCGATAAAGTAAGAGCTTGTTTTACGTTAGCTCCTAATGCTATTGCAGAAAGTGGTGATAGAGAATTATATGTTCAAGTTATCAATCCAAAGAACAACTTGTTAGGAGATAAAGAAACAATCAGTTTTGAAAGTGGCGTATTAAACTACAGTGCTAAAACAAGTGTTTTTTATGAAAATGAAGAATTAGATGTTTGTGTATTGGTTAATGCAACTGAAAATAACTTAATCGAGGGTCGCTATACGGTAAATGTTTTTGACGGCGAAACGCAAGTAGCCACGACCACAATGGAATTAAAATAATAACAATAATAAATTAATTGAACCGCTACGGTGTTATCGTAGCGGTTTTTTTATTTTTGTGCTATGGCAAACAACGAAGATCATTTTAAGAAGGTAGTCTCCCACGCAAAAGAATATGGATATGTTTTTGCGTCCAGTGAAATCTATGACGGGCTTAGCGCCGTGTATGATTATGCACAAAATGGAGTTGAACTTAAAAAAAATATACGCGAATATTGGTGGCGTAGTATGGTGTACATGCACCAAAACATTGTGGGGATAGATGCTTCCATATTAATGCACCCTACTACTTGGAAGGCTTCTGGCCACGTTGATGCGTTTACCGATCCGTTGATAGACAATAAAGATTCTAAAAAGCGCTATCGTGCCGATGTGTTGATAGAGGATTATGCCGAAAAATTGGAGCAAAAAGCTCAAAAAGAAATAAAGAAAGCCAAAAAACGCTTTGGTGACGATTTTGATGAGAATGAGTTTGTAACCACACACCCACGAGTAGTTCGGTATCGTGAAGAGCAAAAAGAAATCTTAAGTAGAATGGCGAAGTCGCTTTCTGCAGAAGATTTAAAAGACGTTAAAGCTCTTATTGAAGAATTAGGAATCGCATGTCCTGAAACCGGAAGTAAAAACTGGACCGAAGTACGTCAGTTTAACTTAATGTTTGGTACTAAATTAGGTGCTTCAGCAGAGAGTGCAACCGATTTATATTTACGTCCCGAAACAGCACAAGGTATATTTGTTAACTTCTTAAACGTTCAAAAAACCGGACGGATGAAAATACCTTTTGGTATTGCTCAAACCGGAAAAGCGTTTAGAAATGAAATTGTAGCCCGTCAGTTTATATTCCGTATGCGGGAATTTGAGCAAATGGAAATGCAATTTTTTGTTCGTCCAGGTGACGAATTAAAATGGTATGAATACTGGAAGGAAACCCGCTTGAAGTGGCACATGTCATTGGGAATGGGAGAAGAAAATTATCGTTTCCATGATCACGAAAAACTAGCCCATTACGCTAATGCCGCAGCCGATATAGAATTTAATTTCCCATTTGGCTTCAAAGAATTGGAAGGTATTCACTCCCGAACCGATTTCGATTTAAAAGCGCACGAAGAACATAGCGGTAAAAAGCTTCAGTTTTTCGATCCTGAAATGAATAAAAACTACGTTCCTTATGTAGTTGAAACATCAATAGGTCTAGATAGAATGTTTTTGGCCGTGTTAAGTAATTCTTTAGAAGAAGAAGAGTTGGAAGGCGGTTCTACGCGAACTGTTTTAAAAATACCAGCTATTTTAGCTCCTACCAAAGCCGCTATTTTACCATTAATTAAAAGAGATGGTTTGCCAGAAATAGCCGAAAAAATAATAGAAGACCTACAATGGGATTATAACGTGGCGTATGATGAAAAAGACGCAGTAGGAAGACGCTATCGTCGTCAAGATGCCGCCGGAACGCCTTATTGCATTACGGTAGATCACCAAACAAAAGAAGATAACACGGTTACTATTAGAGACCGTGATACTATGGAGCAAGAGCGAATTGCCATTTCAGAACTTTCAGAAAGACTGAAAAAAAGCATTTCTTTTAAAGCATGGCTTAAATAAAAATAGGTAGTTAAAAACTTATTGCAAAAAAAGAGCGGAATACTATTCTGCTCTTTTTTGTATTTCAGAAACAAATACTGGGTTGGCTTTTACACAGCGATTCATTCTGCGCAAAGGATTAAATTGAAACCAAACTTTTTCACCTCCTTTTTTATAACTTTCTTCTAAGTTTATAGGGTCGTAGTAGGTTTCATCCTGTTCAAGCTTAATAGTATAAGGGCAGTCTCCTTCTTTTTCTGAAAAGACTATAACGCCTTTTTTAAAGCCAGCATCCATCATTTTTTGTTCATCTTGCTTTTCTACCGAAGTCATTGTATTGCTTTCTGAAGTTGTTTTTTTAGCACTATTACAGGCTATTGTAAATAAAAATAAGAATCCAAAACTGATTTTTAATAGTGTCATTGATAGTAGGTTTTGTTTTATAATAGGGTAAATTACAAATAATGTATCATAAAAAACAATTTTAGAGTTTTTTTGGAATAAGAGTCAATAGAAAAGGAAGAATTAAATAGTTGATATTTGCTATTTGTTTATGAATTAAAAAACTATAATATAAGTATAAAACCCTCTTTATTGATTATAAAATTTAACGTAAAGCTCTCTTGTATATCAAAGAAGACATTGTATTTTTATAAAATTAAGAAATTGTTAACTAAAACTAATACAATGAAATTAAAATTATCCCTATTGGGGCTTTTTTTACTGGTAGTATTTTCAGTAAATGCCCAAGAGAAAAATGCAGAAAAACCCACGTTTGTAGGAAAAGCTATTTCTATGCAAAAGGTTCCTTCTATAGCTTCACAAACAAACTTACCTCCAGCTAGAGTTAAAGAAGTAGAAATGCAAGATGCTAGAGCTTCTAAAAACAATGTTGTACCTGGAAAAGATCCACAAACCGAAGATGATTATTTTGTACGCAACCCTCATAGATTAGCTGGTAAAATAGCTGGAAAGACACCTTCGTTAGTGTTTGATGCAGCTGAGTCAAGTTCTCAACCAACCGACCCCTCTCTTGCAGTAGGGCCAAACCACGTACTAGTAGTTTTTAATACGGGTTTTATAATTTATGATAAAGAAGGAAATGCTTTAACCAATCAAATAGCACCTAACCCAACAATATTCCCTAGTGGTGGTTGTTGTGACCTTACCGTATCGTATGATAAAGCAGCAGACCGATGGGTATTAACATTTTTGGGCGGAGGAGCTCAAATAGCAGTTTCAGATGGACCAGATCCTATCAATGATGGTTGGTTTACATACACAATTCCTTCTGTAAACGATTATCAAAAGCTTTCGGTATGGAGTGATGGATATTATATAACAGATAATACATCAAACTCTAGCAATCGTATATATGCACTTGAAAGAGATGCAATGCTAGCAGGTGATCCAAATGCACAAGTTATTGGATTTCCACTTCCTGGGATTGCAACAGATGGTTTTTATAGCCCACAAGCTATTAATGTAACTGATGATAATATGCCTGCACCAGGTAATGCTCCTATTGTATTTCTTCAGGACGATGCTTGGAGTGGAGTTTCAGAAGATCATATAAAATTATGGACAGTTAATGTGGATTGGGATACTCCAGGAAACTCAACTATATCTCAACCTAACGAAATTACAACGACTCCATTTATTTCTGTTTTTGACGGAGGAAGTTTCTCAAACTTAACACAGCCCAATGGAGGTGTTGCAATTGATGCTTTACAGGCTACGGTTATGAATCAAGCTCAATTTAGAAAGTTCTCTGGGCATAACTCTGCTGTTTTTAATTTTGTTGTTGATACAGATGCTTCAGGTGGAGAGCTAGCGGGTGTTCGTTGGTTTGAATTACGCCAATCGGGTGACGGACAACCTTGGTCTATTCACCAAGAGGGTACATATACTTCACCTGATGGAAAACATGCTTGGCATGCTAGTATGATGATGGATATTCAAGGTAATATAGGGATGGGTTATACAGCAATGGCTGGTCCAGATACCCCAAACCCTACAGATTTTAGAGTAAGTTCATATTATACAGGTAGATTTACAGGCGATCCTTTAAATACTATGACTATTTCTGAGGAATTAATCGCAGCTGGTAACCAAAATATTCCAGGACTTAGATATGGTGATTACAGTAAAATTGACATAGATCCAGATAACGATAAGGAGTTTTGGTTTATTAACGAATATATGAACAGTGGTAGAAAAGATGTGGTTGGAGTATTTCAGATTGCACCAAACTTTAATACTGATGTTGGTGTAGTGAGTATTGATACTCCAACAGAGGGTACTCTTTCAGATAATGAAGAGGTTACAGTTACTATATTTAATTATGGTGAAAATTCTCAATCAAACATTCCAGTTGAATTAGTAGTAGATGGAACGACCATAGCTAATGAAGTTTTTGCAGGACCTTTAGCTTCTAATACATCTGAACAGTATACATTTACTGAAACAGTAGACTTGTCTACCGAAGGACAAACTTACGAAGTAGTATCATCGACCAATTTAAGTGGCGATGAGGATAACTCTAATGATAGCACTACAGCTAATATATTACACGTTTTTTCTAATGATATTGGAGTTACTGAAATTACAAGTCCTGAAAGTGGAGATGGATTAGGTGATGAAGAAATAACAGTTGTAATAGAGAATTTTGGTACTGCATCGCAGTCAGATTTTAATGTTTCGGCAGAAGTAGACAACAATCCAGTTTCAAAAATAACCGAAACAGTTCCTGGTCCATTAGATGCTGGAAGCACCCTTACATATACATTTACTGAAACACTTAATTTTTCTTCAACTTCAGCTCACCCCTTATTAGTACAAACGGAATTATCTGGAGATGGAGATTCTAGTAACGATGGTGTAACAAAAATTGTAGAAAACTTCCCTTGTGATTCTAATACTAATGATACCAGTCAACCTATTGGTCCTGATTCTGGTGAAGTAACCGAGTCAATCATTACTATAGCAGATGATTATATTGTTAATGATGCAAATGTATCTTTAAACCTAGAACATACTTATACAGGAGATATAGATATTAAAATAGTCGCTCCTGACGGTACTGAAGTAATATTGTCTGACAGAAATGGTGGTTCTGGTGATGATTATACAAATACTACTTTTGATGATGACGCTACATCACCTATCTCTTCAGGAACACCTCCATTTACTGGTTCATTTTCACCAGATGGTAATTTATCAGATTTTAATGGATTAACTTCACAAGGTGATTGGACATTGGTTATTACTGATAATGCCGGTGGAGATGGTGGTCAACTTTTAGATTGGACATTACAATTGTGTAGTGACGATTTATTAGGAGTAATAGGAGAAGACTTTGTTGACGGATCTGAGCTGATAGTAATTAATGAAGGTAATGATCAATTTAAAGCACAGTTGTTAACCACAGATGTAACCAATAAACTATCTATAACAGTTACTAACATGTTAGGGCAAACTTTATTAAGTCATTTAGTAGAGAATACCGGAAATGGGTATGAATATAACCTTGATATGTCATATGTAGCTTCAGGAGTTTATATTGTACGAATAGGAAACAATACTTATGGAAGCGTAAAGCGTATTATTGTTGAATAACCATCCTTTTTAAATTAAGTAACAAAAGGCGGAGCATATAAGTTCCGTCTTTTTTATGCTTTAAAAATAAGCTCGTAATTGTACACTACCCGTGTGGACTGTTTTTGACGCTTCACTCTTTCTGCCAAAATACGATAGATTAGCATCTAAGTATTTTGTTATTCTTTTCTGAAATAATACTTGCCAAGTAAAATTAGTGCCCGGCTGCAATCCTTCAAGCATTTGGTAAGCCACTGGCGAAAAGGCACTGCCTGAAAAATCGTTGGTAATATAATTTAACTCACCACTCATCGAAATTTTTTCAGCATTACTGTATGCAAACGAAACCCCTAATTTTTGCTGATTCAATTGTTCCATTTCCCCTAAGGTATTGTCTTTGTTAGCAAACTGATAAAACACATCAAACCGGGTCTGTCGGTCCAGTAAATAAGAAATTTTAGGTTCAAACTCGTACGTATCTAATTGAAAGTTTCGCCCAGAAAAATTTTCCGAAGTACTTTCATTATTCCCTAAAGCACCTTTGAGGTTTAACAGCCAACTTTCCCATACTTTATGGTTAAATTTTAATTGATGACTCTGTAATGTGTTTTTCTGAAGCCCTACCGAAAGTAAATTGTCACTGGAAGAAGAAATATACGTGTAACTTGTTGTGTATCGTTGTTTCCCACGGTTAAAAAATAACGCGTTCCTAAAGTTGAGGTTTAACCCTAATTGTTTGTCGCCTCCATCTTCAAAAGGGTTTATGTTAAACCCATCATTATCTCGCCGGACCTTTCGGTCAATTACATAAGATGTTTGGTTGTAAAACTTGGAGAGTATATTAAAAAATCCTTCTTTGTTAGACCATTGTTGTGGATTTAAAGTAACAATCTGGCTGAATTTATTCTGTCTAATTTTAATAAAAACCTGGTTGGGCAATAATACCCGAACATATTCCGCCTGATCTTGAAACTGTGCTACTTCAAACTCTTCAAGCTCTTGAACTCCATTATCATTATAATCAATCCAAGTATAAACCCCTTGGCCGGGATCCACTTTTACGTAAGTGAATTCTTGTTGCGGTACCACCCCGTTGTTGGATTCCAACGTGGTATTAAGCCGGATTCCATTGTCAAATAAGGATTGGTTGTAGATAATACGAGAATTTAAAGATTTCTCAAGGCTTTCTTCTCTTGAAATAATAGGGCTTATCACTTCACTTAAGCCTGTGCTATCTTCATTTTGTAATGCTTCCCGTTTTAGAACCCGATAATTAGCAAATACCGAAAGTTGTGTGTTTTCATTATTAATTAATTTCGACTTCAAAAAGTAAGTGTTCGAGCTGTTTACTTTCTCAAGCGTTGCATTGTGAATACTATCGTTAATTTGATGCCGATAGCCTGCTTCTACAAAAACATTCGTGCTATCACCAATACCTGCAAACGCCTCATACGACTGAAATTTTTGGCTTACGGGTGTTAATTCATCATCTTGTAGGGTTCGCACTTGATTATCTTCATACGCTATTTTACCGCCCACCCAACTTTTATTGAAGGAATAGGTTGTGGTGTTTGCTAAGCGTATAAATTTACTTTCCAATGAATCGCTTTTACTGTTTAGCAAGCTTGCATTGGTTCGAGTTCGTAATTTTTTTATTTTAATTGCTGAGGTAATCACGTGTCGCACCCCACTAAAGTTTTCAGAAAAATCTAAATTTTGAAACTCATAACTTCCACCACCAATTTCAGGATGTGAAAAATCTACTCCAGACGTTATAAAGCGTTGATCCCCCATGGGGTTTATCAAGTTCCAATCCCTATTAAATTCAATGTTATAAAGTCGTTCAATGGTTCTGAAATTTTTGTTGATAAAATCTACCGTACCATACCCGTTTACTTGCAGAGTATCCTGCGTATTCAAAATTTGTTGTCTGGCGGTTAAACGCCCTGCAAACCCATCGTTATTGCCGTCGTCAATGTTAGAAAATAAGTTAAGGTCGTTTTGACTCCCAGCTACTTCAAAACCAATGTCTGTTTTTTCCGAAGGGCGATACCGACCATTCAAGCCACCAATTTGTAATTTTGTGGGTGCGTTTAATTGTATAATGGGCTCGTAATTTCCTTGTGGCAGTCCGTTTATAGGAGCGACATATTCAAAAATACGACTGATGGCACTTTGGTCACTTACTACATAATTGCCTTGGTTATTGCCTACCAACGTAAACCGAACGCTAAACAATTCATCTTCTGGATCATTGGAAAAAACAAATACTTCTTGACCACCGACAACTTCTTTCTTATATAAAATTTTGTTTTCTGAATAGGAATCTGGAATAGCTGAAGGAGCAATCATTTTATCCATGTCATCGCCAGCTGTCCCTAAAATAGCTACTTGCTCTTCTGATAGGTTTTGCTGCAACGGTTGATTTTTGGCATCATTTTCCGAATAGATATACGTGCCAATATCCAATTTCTCACTACTGTAGTTTCCACCACCATAACCAATAAATCGAGTGTAACTACGATCGGAATATTGATATTCAACCGTAATACGCATATTCGCGGTAATGGGGTAGGTTGGATTAAATTTTATTTCCCCAGCGTTATAATCGATTACATAGTCATTGTTTTCTCCTCTTTGTAACATCAGGCCGTTAACATACACCCGCTCACTGCCCGAAACGATCAAGATAAACAGTTCGCCATTGGGTCCCACCAATTTATAAGGTCCTTGGTTGCCTTCCTGCCCGGTAAATTCACTTCGCTGAAATACTCCTCGAACAATTGCACCACTAGCAAAAGCTGAGGTTTTGGCTCCGTTTTCGTGTTCAAAAATACCGCCAAGAGCAATTCCCTGAACTTTTTTAGTAAAACGGCCAAAATAACTATTGTTGTTTTCAAGATCTACATCTCCTGCTCTTATTTTCCAATTATCGCTGTAGAGTTCAATAAAAATCTGATCAAATTCATCTAAACTTTGCGAATAACCACCTTCTTGTGTAGGTATGTTGGCGTCTTGTATTGATGCTCTAATAGAAACCTTATCACTTAGTTTTCCTGTAATCTGAAGGTCTAGTTGAGAATTTAAAACTGCGTTTTGATTGTTCCCAATGGTAATGCCTCGCGAAATACTTCCCACGGTATTTAAACCGTCGAAAGGAGTAAAAGTGTTATCGGCAGTGCTTTCTTCTAAGGAATATAATTTTTCGATGGCACCGGTATTTTCAACAATTAAATTTTTGTCAAACGTATAATAATCACGAGTTAAAAAAAGAGGATAACGGAGGTATTCAATGGTAATGGAGTCTTGAGGTTTTTTAATTTCTTCAGAAAAAATAACAGTCCCTTTTTCATAATCCACGGTATAGGAAAGGGAATCGATAACTGCTCCTGTATCGTCCGTAACCCGAAACCGAGAGGGGTTGATGCTGAAACTGTCCACCACAACGGTATCGGTAATCACTGTTTTTTTTGTTCGGTAATTGGATAGCGTATCCTGCGCAAAGCCAACTGCGGCTATTAAAAATGCTAAAATAAACAGGTACACTTTCATATTATTTTACTCTGGAGGCAGGAATCCCTTTACCTATACAACTTAACACAATGGTTTTTATTTTGTGGTTTTTTTAAGAAAAACTTTCAAAGGAGATTTGGAAAGTTTTTTGCAGGGTAGTAATAGGTTTAATTTATTTCTTTAATAAGAAGCAAACCGAATACATAGATAGTAAGTATTAGAAGTTTTAAATACTAAAATAAAGAAAGGAGGAGTCAACTTTTTTACTGAAGAACACTGCTTGAATTTAAAAAAATTGTATTTTTGCCGTCCCTATTTGCCTTGGTGGCGGAATTGGTAGACGCGCTGGATTCAAAATCCAGTGTCTAACGACGTGCGGGTTCGATTCCCGCCCAAGGTACAAAGGCCTTCAGCAATTTTGTTGAAGGCTTTTTTGTTTCTAGGTACAACATAGGTACAACATTTTGGTTTTATATTTAATTCATTTTCTTTGATGTAATTTGATAACAAGTCATATTAGTATGCTATTTGCCAAGCCTTGTTATTTATAACCACTCAGTTCAGTGCTGTAAAGGCATTTTGTAAAGTGTTGATTCCCTATCTAATTTTATTTTTTCAGTATGTAAAACCCCTTTACTATACCGGAACGGGAGACATTTCATTTTTGAGCCGAAACAGTTAATAATAAGCTCCTTTCAAATATTATTTTGTAATGTCTACTATTTCTTGATTTCCAAAATAAGCCTTTCGAACCACTTCCATCCCATCACTACTAAGCAAAAAAGTAATAAGGTGGGGAGTACGAGAAGTTATGGACAAGGAGCATTTTTCACAGGTGGATTGCCAAAGGATTTTTTTTATTTCTGCATAGGAATATACTTTATAAAACTTTATACTTCCTTACTCTTTTTACCAGAAACAATGGGTTTGGATTATACAAGACAGGTTTTGGACGATATGCGATAGCTTTGTTGAAGATGTTTTATTTGTTTTACACCAGTATTTCGCTTGAATTAATTTTTAACAGTAAAACCAAAACAAAAATGAAACACAAACACAACTTAAAAAGTAAAAGGTTAAAAACAAAACTATTGGGAGAGGTACTCTTCTTGGCGTTTGCCTTTTCACTTTCCACTTTATCGGCACAACAGGCAATTATTGTTACAGGTGGTGATGTCTCGGGCAGTGGGGGCACTGTTGCATACAGTATTGGACAAATAGACTATACGACCAACACAAGTGATTCGGGAACAATAAGCCAAGGTGTGCAGCAGGCTTTTGAAATCTACACATTGGATGTTAAAGATCCTGAGTTGAATATTTCACTTTCGGTTTTCCCAAACCCAACAACGAATAATTTGACCTTACAAATACAAAATTACAAAGAGGAAGGCTTGGCATATCAACTTTATGACCTGCAAGGCAAAATGGTTAAAACCGGGGCCATTTCAGGTGCCGAAACGCATATTTCCTTGGGTAATTTATCCTCGGCTACTTATTTTCTTAAAGTAGTAGAAGAAAACAATCCATCAGCTTACAAACAATCATTTAAAATCATTAAAAACTAAAAAATAATGAAACCAGAAATTCACGAACACCAAAACACAAGTATTATGAGCAAAAAAATATTTATAATTTGTGCAGTCCTGTTTATGACTGCAAGTGTGCTTTTTCCACAACAAGCAAATGCACAGACACCAGAAAAAATGAGTTATCAAGCTGTTGTCAGGGATGATTCAAATAATTTGGTCACATCTACTCAGGTGGGGATGCAATTTTCTATATTGCAAGGTTCGGAAACCGGTACAGCCGTTTATGTAGAAACGCAAACACCAACGACTAATGATAATGGATTGGCAACGGTAGAAATAGGGGACGGAACCGTTGAAGAAGGGGACTTTACCACAATTGACTGGGAAGATGGCCCTTTTTTCATCAAAACCGAAACGGATCCTGAAGGAGGCACAAACTATACAATCTCAGGAACAAGCCAGTTGTTGAGTACGCCTTATGCTCTACATGCTAAAACTGCCGAAACAATAAGCGGAGAGATTATCGAAACCGACCCAAGTGTGCCAGATGGCAATCAAATTGGCGAAATACAATATTGGGATGGTTCAGAATGGGTAACATTACCCCCTGAAGATGACGGTGCTGTTTTAACACTTGTTAGCGGTATTCCGTCCTGGGAAGAAGCTGGTGGAGGCGGTGTCCCTAGCGTAATCAACCCAGACACCGGTGAAGAATGGATGGACAGGAACCTTGGAGCGTCACAGGTTGCTACTGCAATTGATGATGCTGATTCCTTTGGCGGTTTGTACCAATGGGGGCGTGGAGCTGACGGGCACGGAAGCAGAACATCTGGCATTAGTTCAACATTAAGCGATAGTGATGACCCGGGCCATGGGGATTTTATTACAGCCACCTCCTCCCCTTTAGACTGGCGCAGTCCACAAAATGATGATCTGTGGCAAGGTGTGAATGGTACCAACAACCCGTGCCCAAGCGGTTACCGCGTGCCTACCGCAACGGAATGGGAAGCAGAATTCTTAAGCTGGGATACTCAAGACGCAGCTGGGGCTTTCGCCTCACCACTTAAATTGACTAAGGGGGGGCATCGCATCTTCGCAAATGGTGTTATCAGCTTATTTCCCGGATATGGTGGCTATGGCACCTATTGGACAAGTACTGTTAGCGGTACCGGTGCAAACAACGTTGGCTTCAAGACTGACCCTGGGTCTCAAGAAGTGGGTATATACACTAACTTCCGGGCATACGGTTACTCTGTGCGTTGCATAAAGGACTGATATTTTGCTTTTTCTAACCCGTGCATATTAAGGCAAACAAGTTTAGTTAATATTATACCTTGAGTTTGTCGAAGGGTTAGGACTTAAATTCCCTGTCCATTTATCCAGTTGAATATCAACAGGGTATTCAACTGGATAAATGGACAGGGAGTTTTTAATACTTATTGTACGAAAGGGTTTTTATATATTTAGAGAAAACAGTAAAAAAAAAGATGAGAAAATCATGCATTATTCTTTTACTATTGAATATTTGTGTTTTTGCATATTCACAAAACACCATAACAGGTACATTTTCAGGACTTACCAATCAACAGGTAAAACTAGTTGGGTTTACCGGTTTTGATACGTACACCATTGACAGCGTAGAAACTAATGAAAAAGGGGCGTTTAACTTATCATACAGAAAACAAGATATTGGCATGGGCTATCTTTTGGCAGAAGACGGGAATTCCTTTGTTGTAATACTGGAAGACAATGAAAATATAGAACTCGAAGGCAAATCACCAGCTTTTCCCAAATCAATAGTGATTTTAAACGGTAAGCAAAATCGATTTTTTGATCAATATGCTTCTGAGCATTCCCAAAGGGAACAAACCCTAAGTGCCTGGGGTTACCTTGAAAAAATTTACAAAAGTGACACTCTTTTCTCTGTTCAAAAAAGACCAAAAAAAGCCATAGAAAAAGAAAAACAACGCATTAAAGCCGAAGACAGTTTGTTTTTGGCAAATTTACCGGAAGGTTCTTATGCAAGTTGGTACTTGCCTGTTCGTAAGCTAATAAGTTCTGTTTCTACCATAGCACAATACAGACCGGAAGAAATCCCGCCTACAATAGATGCATTTAGGAAATTGGATTATACCGATAATCGACTTTATAAGAGCGGTTTGTTGAAAGAAACTATCGAAAGTCATTTTTGGTTGATTGAAAACAGTGGACGTTCGTTGGATTCAGTTTATATCGACATGAGCAAATCTATTGATATTTTGACCGAAAATCTTTTAACAGATGAACAGAAATTAAATGAAATATCAGAATACCTATTTAAACTGCTGGAAAAACGCAGCTTGTTCAAAGCATCGGAATATTTGGCCGTAACATTATTAAATGAAATATCATGCACCATACATGATGATTTTGCCGCTCAATTGGAAAGTTATCGTGCGATGAAAATAGGGAAAACGGCACCGGATATTGCATTTAATGACGCTGTTTTTGCGCCGGGTCACGAACCCGATAATATCCCGAAGCGCTTATCAGATATAAAAAATGATTTCGTCGTAGTGATTTTTGGAGCAAGTTGGTGTCCTGCCTGTCCATCTGAACTTGCTCAAATAGCTAGAGTATATAACAAATGGAAGTCTCAAAATGTTGAAGTTGTTTTTGTTTCACTTGACGAAAAAAAAGAACTTTTCGAAAAATTTGTAGCTCCTTTTCCGTTCATTAGCATATGCGATTATCAAAAATGGGAAAGCCCACCGGTAAAAGAATACCACGTATTTGCCACCCCCACAATTTATTTGTTGGACAACAAACGGGAAATTTTACTTCGCCCAAAGTCAGTAAATCAAATGGATTCTTGGGTGGATTGGCATTTGGTAAAAGGCAATAAATAAACTTGCATGATAATATAACTAGGAAAAACATTACAAAGACATATTAAGATTTTTTTATTTTTTTCATACAGTTAATTTAGTTAATATTAGGGGGTGTTCATAACAACACCTCCTTTTTTAAAAAAGGTATATATAAAATGAAACACAACTAAAAAAATAAAATGAAGTACAAGAAAAGTATCCACTAGCTTAAAAACGTATTTTAAACTCCAAACTTTAAATTTCTTCTACCCAAAAACAACATAGAGCCTTTTGCTATAACGAAGCCATATAGGCTTTGGGACTCATACCAAACTCTTTGGCAAAGCACTGAGAAAAATGGCTGTGTGTATTAAAACCACAGTTAAAAGCCACCTCTGAAATTCTTGCACCCGGCTGTTTTAAAAGTTCAGCGGCAACATCCAACCGTACTTTGCGCACAAAAACGGTTGCTGAATAGTTGGTTACGGCTTTTAATTTTCGATAGAGACCAGTACGGCTCATTCCAACGTGTTGGCATAGGTCGTCAACATCCAATTTGCTATTGCTAATATTTGCTTTTATGTATTGTATCAATTTTTCCACCACCTCATCTTTTTCGTCTGCAAGGGTGTGTTGAGGTATTTGATTTTTCTTTTTATATGCTTCCCAAGATTTTTCGCGTAATTGCAAAATACTGTTGAGGAGTGCAATCAACTCGGTTTCGTAAAAAGGCTTTGTAAGATAGCTTACCGCTCCAGACTTAAAACCGATTTCCCTATCTATACGCTCCGATTTTGAACTGAGCAAAATGATTGGGATATGGTTGGTTGCCGGGTTGTTTTTAAGTTTATGGATAAATTCTATCCCGTCCATACGAGGCATCATCACATCACTGATGATAATATCCGGAATTTGATCAGCAGCGGCTTGTAAACCTTCAACCCCATCAGAAGCTTGTATGACCTTATACGTTTTGTCCAAGGATTTTAAAATAATTCTTCTAATTTCAGGATGGTCATCTACAATGAGAACCAATGGTTGGTCTTGCTTTTTAGAAGGTGTTTTTGGGGACGTATTTACGCTTATTTTTTTTGTATCGGCTTTAGTCTCTAAGGATATTGCCTCTAATGCTTCTTTTGAACTGACTTCTACGGGCAATACGATCGTAAAAGTGCTACCGGCTGCGGGTTCACTTTTTACGCTAATGATGCCGCCACTTATATCCACAAATTCTTTTACCAAAGACAGCCCAATACCGGTTCCTACAGAAGCTTTATTTTGATTGTCACTATAAAACCGTTTAAATATTTGTTGTTGTTGTTGTTTGGTCATACCCGAACCTGTATCGCTTACCGAAAGCACCATTTCCTCGCTTTGTTCCGTTTTGAGCTCAAGGGCAACGGTAATAGTTCCTTTTTTTGGTGTAAATTTTAGTGCATTGCTGATAAGGTTATACACAATTGTTTCTAATAGGCGCGGATCAAAATAAGCAAAATCAGTTTCTGAATGAAGTCTTTGTTGAAGGGTAACTTCTTTTTCATCGGATAAAGCGGTAAAAGCATCCACTATTTTCTTTACCAACAGAGAAGGATTTCCCCATGATTTTTCTAGACGGAGCATATCATTGTCCATTTTGCTGAGATCTAACATTTGATTGACCAACTGCATCATGTGACCGGCTTGATTTTGGACAGTCTGTATTTGTTTTTTCTCACGATCGGTATAGTTTTTTTTGTGAAGTAGTTTCTCTAAAGGGTTAACAATAAGCGTAAGTGGGGTTCTAAATTCGTGAGTAATGTTGGTATAAAATTGGGTTTTCAGCTTTTCCAATTCCTTTACTTTTCTTGCCTCACTACGTTGCTTACTGATTTTTTTGTTGGCGTAGAACACTACAATGAAAAGTATTATCAAAGCCGTGGCTCCAATGTATGTGTTTACTTTAAAATTTTTACGCCTCCGTTGTTCCCGTACAATTTTTTCTTGTGCTGCCCGCTCTTGGTTGGCTAAGGCTTCTTTTTTTTCATATTCATATTCAAATTCCCTTTGCATAAGCAGTTGCTTATTTTCTTGGTTGTTTATACTGTCGCGTGTTTTATAGTAAGTTTCATTCATTTGTAAAGCCTCACGATAGCGATGCTGTGACTTATAAATTTCATAGAGTATGTTTGACACATCGCGCGTGGTCTCCACAGAGATTATTTCGTTAGTTAGGTCAAATGCTTTTTCGCCGTGTTCAAGAGCTTCGGTGAACTGTCCTAATTCAAAATAAACCTCCGCCAAAACAACTTGAGTTGAAGCAATTTCATTTTTTAGTTGTTTGGTGGTAGCTTCGTCCAAAGATTTCGTGAGGAAGTTTATTGCTTCTTGATAATTTTTATTCGATAAATGAACTTTCCCGATATATCTTAAAACAGGCGAGACAATAGCTTTGTCACCAATTTTTTTTCCAATTTTTAAACTTTGGCTAAAGTGGTCAAGTGCGCTGGCATTATTGTCTATGGAGAGCGCATTAAGGCCTAAGGTTTTGTGGGCTAAAGAAATCCCTCGTTGATCGCCCATTTCTTTCGATAGTTTTAGGCTTTTGTTCATGTATTTTGCAGCTTTTTCAAAATTTCCTTGGATCTCATGAAGGTAACCCATGTTATTATAAGTAACAGCCATTCCTTTTTTGTTGCCTAAATTTTCGTGGATTACCATACTTTTTAAAATAAAATTTAAAGCTTTGGAATAATTCCCTAGGTCACTATAAGCTTTGCCAATATTGTTGTAAAGTATGGCCAAACTTCTTTGACCGGGGATTATTTCTTCATAAATCTCCCTAGTTTGCTCTAAGGTTTCAATATACTTTTTAAAATCTCCTAAGTATTTGTAGAGAATAGCTCGGTTATTTAAGCTCTTAGCAATACCTTTGGGGTCTCCTATTTTTTTCATGTATTTCAAGCTTTCGGTATTATAGTCAAACGCCTGTTCTAAATCCCCTTGGATGTAGGTCATAACACCCAAGCTGTTTAAGGAATTTGCAATACCCTCAAAATGTTCAAGTTTCCGATCCATTTTTAAACTTTTATTTAAATAAGTAATGGCGGTAGGGATATCTCCTTTTAAATACTTACAGATTCCCTGGGTGTTGATGGCGTTGCTCACTGAAGTTGCATTACCAGTTTTTTCGGCAAATTTTATCTGGAGTTTACATAGCTGGAAGGCTCTGTCAGGATTGGAGTATAAAACATCTTCTTTAATATAGGTTTTAATAGCTTGCAAACGGAGTGAATCGCTCAAAGATTCATTTTCCCAAGCAAAGAACAACGAATCCTTTTTGGATTGTGATTGGGCTTTGGTAGGATTTACTAAGCAGATGGAAAACAAAAAAATTAAAAGAGAAACTATGTGTTGACGTTTATATACAATTTTCATTTGGGGGCTATTTTCTACTAAAAAATACAATTTACTAATTTTTAAGTAGTTTAAAAAAGGAGGATATCTTGCTTCAAATGAGTAGCCAATATTAATAATTTTTCACCTTTAACTGTTAACATCAACTTCGAAACCACATCATGGAAGTCACTTTTTACTTTGTTATTTTTAGTGTTTTTTTATCATTTTCACACCAAGTTTAGTTTCTTTTTTTTATACTGATCCGGAAATAACTGACAGTGGCTTTTAACAAATTAATTATAAGCCTTAAAGTTTTGAGAAGTGTATAACTCGCCTTCGTCAGTTTGGTCATAGTTAACAATTATGGAGGGTTTTCCCCGGATAGAAAGTTAACTAATAAATAGGAAACTAAATATGGTATTTCAAAAATCAACCATGTTTAGCTAAAACTTCTAAGTTGTAAAATTACTATCAATAATTTCCGTTCTCTAAAATCATTTCCTATCAAATAATATTATGTTGTTTAAATTATTAAATACTCAGCTTGCAGGAAATTTTAACATTTCTTTTCTTTGTGATTCATATAATATTTAAAAAATTCTCCCATATATGAAGCCAAAACTTTACCTTCTTGCAAAACAGAATAACTTTCTTTATATATTATCACTTATAGAAGAAGCGTTTTGATCAATATTTTATTAATAGCATCCATTTTTGGTTTCGTTTTATCTACTTTATTGTTTTTAAAAAAAACAACCAATACAAATGCGACATTTTTTTTAGGAAGTTTTTATTTTATACTATCTATATATGCCTTGCAAACCTATATTGTAGATGGAGGAAATCTGGATAAAACGAGGTGGTTTTTTATATGGCCCCTTATCCCTTATAATGCAATTTGTATTCCTATCTATTATTATTTTCAAGCTATCTTTAAGGATAAAATCCAATGGAAAAAGCGACAAATACTTTTATTTGTGCCTTTGCTTTTGTCCTTCATTGATGTAGGTTATATTTATCTTTACCCAGATACAGTATATACCCCCATTTTAAATGATGCCATAGTAAACCCAGAAGATAGGCTAGAGGTAAACTATTTATTGCTTCATTTAGATCAACACGTGTTTATTCGGCATGTATGGCATTTGGGAGTGCTCTTAATAATACTGCCTCAGTTGTTGAATTTTCTTAAGCTTGGGAAAGAGGATCGATTAAAGGGAATACTTAATAAATGGCTTAGATTGTTTTGGGGCGTTCTTTTTATTTTTGCAATTTCGGCTATTTTATATGTCCTTGAAAAGATGGGGGTTATTAGTATATTCAATAATTTTCAGCACGGGGAATTAGTGAGCTTAACGTTGTATTTAACATTTTTATCCATTGGGGTTCTTCCTGTTTATTTTCCAAGTATCTTACAAGGATATCCTCGGGTAATAAAAGTTGCATCTCTTTCTCAAAAAGAGCGCGATAATGAAGTATCGGAATTAAAATTTGGTTTACAAGAAGAAGAGATCACCACAAAGCTTGAGTTGCTCAACCAGAAGAAGTTATATTTAGAGCAAGATTTTAACCTTACCAAATGCGCTCAGGAAATGGAGATGCCCGCCCATCACATCTCTTATTTCCTTAAAAGCTATTATGGGATGAGTTTTTCTTCCTATAAAAATAACTTGCGGATGGAGGATGCTAAAAAATTGATTGAAGAAGGTTATCTGAAAAATAATACTATTGAAGCCTTGGCCGGAGAGTGCGGATTTGCCACGAGAACTTCTTTTAGTAAAACTTTTAAAAATGAAACGGAGCTAAGCCCCAGTCAATATGCGTTGGACATCAAATAAGCCACAACCCCTCCCCTAAAACACCTTTATTTACTTTAAATCTTGTATAACAGATAGTTATATGCGTGTCCAAATTAAATTTGGACACCAACACCCTTGTATTTTAACCCGAAAAAACTTCATTTTAACGTTAATTTGCCTTAATTAAAAGTTAATACTTGTTAAAATAATCAAAAAATGAGGTTGATGTTAAAAGTACGAATGGAGTTCCTATTATTCCCCAACATGGAGTTAGAAACATTTTTTCGCAAATGTTACAAATTACCTAATATGAAACAGACTTATGTAAGTACTCTTATTTTTTTTAGTTTATTGTTGGCGCATACACAAAGTTGGGCGGCATCTAAGTTGCCACCAGATCCCACTGCTTTTATGACTACCTGGGATACCGACAATGTTAATTCGACTACATCTTCATCTACTTCCATTAGTATACCCACTTTTGGAACAGGTTATAACTATGATGTAGATTGGGATAGTGACGGGGTTTATGACGACTTTGGGGTAACAGGGTCCATAACCCATGATTATGGCGTTGTAGGCACCTATACCGTTTCCATTCGGGGTGACTTTCCTAGAATCTATTTTAATGATGAGGGAGATAAGGGTAAGATAACATCGATAGATCAATGGGGGGATATTGCATGGACCAGCATGGAAAATGCTTTTTATGGATGTGATAATTTACAACTAAACGCTACGGATGTACCAGATCTAACCAATGTCCAGAATATGGCGCATATGTTTGATTCAGCAACTTCCTTTAACGGGAATATTTCCAATTGGGATGTAAGCCAAGTAACAGACATGAGTTTTATGTTTAATGAGGCTAATTCCTTTAATCAAGATATCGGTGGCTGGGATGTAAGCAATGTTATCAATATGGAAGCGATGTTCAGGTACACCTACTCATTTAATCAGAATATTGGTTCTTGGGATGTGAGTAGTGTAACCTCAATGGCGTCAATGTTTTTTGGAGAATCTTCGTTTAACGAAGCTATTGGACTGTGGAATGTAAGTCAAGTGACAGACATGAGTTTTATGTTTAATAGAGCATTTTCTTTTAATCAGGATATCGGGGGTTGGAATGTGAGCAATGTGACGAATATGGAAGGGATGTTCGGGGGTAATTTCAGTGCGACACACTTATTTGATCAGGATATTGGTTCTTGGGATGTAAGCAGTGTAACCAATATGAGCCAGATGTTTAGTTATGCATCTTCTTTTAACCAAGATATTGGTACTTGGAATGTAAGCAGTGTAACCAATATGCATTCGATGTTCTATCAGACACCATCATTTAATCAGGATATTGGAACCTGGGATGTAAGCAGTGTGACCAATATGGCCGCCATGTTTAGTTTAGCTCAATCATTTAATCAAGATATTGGTGCTTGGGATGTAACTCAGGTAACAAATATGGGTTATATGTTTAATGAGGCTACAGTATTCAATCAAGATCTTAATAATTGGAATGTCGCGAATGTGAATGCAATGGAAAATATGTTTAGAGATGCTACCGCGTTTAATGGGAATATTTCCAATTGGGATGTTGGTCAGGTGACAGATATGAACCTTATGTTTTATAAAGCATTGGCATTTAATCAAGATCTTGGTAATTGGAATGTAAGCAACTTATCTTCAGCTGCTTATATGCTTTTTAACAGTGGTCTTTCTCAAAGTAATTATGACAGCCTTTTAATGGGTTGGGCTAGCTTAGATGCTGGAGAAACAGCCATTCCTAGTAATGTAGTAGATTTTAGTGCCGGAAGCACTACCTATTGTGCTGGAAAGGCAGCCCGGCAAGATTTAATAGCTACGTATAATTGGACCATTACAGATGGTGGTGTGGACTGTGCGCCTTTCATTACTACATGGAAAACCGATAATCCCGGTACATCTTCTTCAACTTCCATTACTATACCAACTATAGGCACAGGATATAATTATGATATTGATTGGGATAGTGACGGGACTTATGATGATATCGGGGTGACGGGGGACATTACTCATGATTATAGCGTTGCGGGTACCTATACTGTTTCTGTCAGGGGTTTTTTTCCTCAGATTGCTTTTTGGGGAGAAGGAGATAAGGAAAAAATAATATCCATAGAGCAATGGGGGGATATTGCATGGACAAGTATGCGAAAGGCTTTTGAAGGGTGTAGTAATTTACAAGGCAACGCCATAGATGTTCCGGATCTCAGCAATGTTTTTAATATGGAAAGTATGTTCTGGAATGCATCTTCCTTTAATCAGGATATTGGAGGTTGGGATGTGAGCAATGTCACCAATATGGGAAAAATGTTCTATGGTGCATCTTCGTTTAACGGTGATATTTCTAGTTGGGATGTGAGCAGTGTAATCAATATGAATAACATGTTTCAAGAAGCATCTTCTTTTAACCAAGATATCGGTGGCTGGGAGGTAAGTAATGTTAGCAATATGAGGTCTATGTTCAAAGATGCATCTTCGTTTAACGGTGATATTTCCAGTTGGGATGTGAGTAGTGTAACCGCTATGACCTCCATGTTTACAAGAGCATCTTCGTTTAATCAAGATATTGGTGCTTGGGATGTAAGTCAAGTGACAGACATGACTGGTATGTTTTTTTCAGCTACAGCGTTTAACCAGGATCTTAATAACTGGAATGTTGTTAATGTAAATAGTATGTGGAATATGTTTTTACAAGCTACTACGTTTAACGGAAATATTTCAGATTGGGATGTAAGTCAAGTGACAGACATGACTACTATGTTTTATTCAGCTACTTCGTTTAATGGTGATATTTCCAGTTGGGATGTAAGCAATGTAACCGATATGAGTGCGATGTTTTATTCAGCTACTTCGTTTAACGGTGATATTTCCAGTTGGGATGTAAGCAATTTGACAGACGCGGGTTTTATGTTTTATAATGCGCTGGTATTTGATCAAGACCTTGGTGATTGGAATGTGAGTAGTTTTTATACAGCTAGTGGCATGTTTAATAATAGCAACCTATCACAAAGTAATTATGATAATATTTTAATAGGTTGGGTTAGCTTAGATGCTGGAGAAGCAGCCATTCCTAATGGTGTAGATTTCGGTGTGGGAAGCACCACCTATTGTGAAGGAGCGGCAGCCCGGCAAGATTTAATGGCTACGTATAATTGGACCATTACCGATGGGGGTGAGAATTGTCCTCCATCTCCGGCTGTAATTACGAATCCTATGATTTATCAAAAGGTCCAATAGAAACCTTAGGTTATAATTAGCTAAACACCATAAAAAAAACTGTTTATTCAGATTAACTATGTACACCTTTTAAAAATATAAACTAATCTTTTCTTTTATCTCTCCTTGTTTACAAGACCATATTCTATTTGAAGATTTTTCTATGTGAAAAAAGAGAGATTTGAGAGCCCATATTTACTTAACTAATATACTGCTGAGGTAATAGAATCAAAAGCCAAGGCAATCAAATTAAAAAACAATAAAAAATGAAAAAAATTCTTTTTGCTTTAGTAGTGACTGCTTTTGCATACACCAGTAGTGCACAAGTAGGTATTGGGACCGATATGCCCAATACATCTAGCCAATTGGAAATTGTTGCAAGTGACAAAGGAATTCTAATTCCAAAGGTTGCTCTTACGGGGCTTATGGATAAAACCACAATCAGGAATGGTAATGTGGAAAGTCTTCTAGTGTTTAATGTAACGGAGTCGGAAGTATTGTCTCCTGGTTATTATTATTGGTTAAACGAAAAATGGAATAAAGTTCTTGTAAGTGATGACCAAAGCAACAATCCAATAACAACAATTACAAATAATGGAGATGGTACTTATACCTATACTAATGAAGAAGGGACAGAGTATCTATTGGATATTCCTGCAAATGAAACTTTAACCAGTCTTACTCTAAACGCAGATAACACACATATTGTGTACACA
>TARA_R110000823_G_scaffold305166_3_pt1 | contig 91324 bp, 81 predicted proteins | sample TARA_R110000823 | Tara Oceans TARA_R110000823 (sample SAMEA4397722) | marine metagenome | biome: Polar Biome; feature: [DCM] deep chlorophyll maximum layer (ENVO:01000326); material: water (ENVO:00002006), including particulate matter (ENVO:01000060) such as... | depth 20 m | reverse complement strand
CCCGCGGCTCTCTGCCTCGCCCGCACCAGCGGGTAACACCGGCGGCGCCGGCGTCAGGGGCAGTGCCGTCATGATATCGAAACGCCCGGCCGTGCTGTGCGGAAAACTGCTGTCGAGCAACACAGCCCCGGGTAGTTCTCGCAGGCGTTCAAACAGTTCGCAACTGTCCGGCCGATACGGTATTTCGTCAACACGGGTAGCACTAGGCATCGAATGGGCCCCTTAACCGGGCGTGGTTATCGCGTGCCAGCGCGGCGCCGACAGGACGCGGATGTAGAATCCGCCCAGTCGCCTGGTCCGGCCGGGCCGCCATGCACTCGAAAGTGGTTTAACGTCATTAACTGCGGTGAAATTACTGCTATTTGCATTGATCAGGCAGGATATCCCGCAGCCCTGCAAATTGACTTTGGCGCTTTGTGCAATTAATGTATCACGCCGTATTCCGGTCGGCACATATTCCGGGCTCGGCCGCTCCGATTCGCAACCAAGACGCCTCACCAGGGGCGTTGCGGGCCCTCCATTCGCCCCCCGGGGGCAACCCTTGGACCAAGGACCTATGACAACGAAGCACAGCACTGAACTTATTGCCTCGCTGGAGAACCCCTTTGCCGTTCACAATGAGCGTGAGTTCGGCGTACCCGGGCAGATCTATACCGCCCCGGGTGTCTACGAAGAGGCGCTGAAGGCCGGTTGGGAGTTGCAGCAACGGCCGTTCCGCGCCGCTGGCGTGAAGAACATACAGCGTCAGCACCAGAAAAACCGCATGACGATCTGGGAGCGGATCCGCTTTCTCAGTGATGGCCCGCCGCAGATACTCTACCAGAACTGGGGGCCGAATCTCGATGGCGCCTCACTGGTAACTGCCATCGTCAAGGTCAACGGCCGTGACGTCGCGCTCTACGGCCACGATTTTACGGTGCGTGCCGGCTCCATGGACGCGACCAACGGCGCGAAGCTGGCACGGCTGTTTGAACTCGCAGCCTCGCAACGCATACCCGTGGTAGGAATCAACGACAGCGCGGGCGCGTACATTCCAGCGGGTGTTGGCGGCCTGGACGGCTACGCCGAGGCTTTTGCGGCACTGCGCAAGATCAGCGGCATCGTACCGAGCATCATGTGCATGTTCGGCTTCAACGCCGGTGGTGGCTCCTATCTCCCACGTCAGGGCAGCTTTCTCATTCAGCCGAACGACACCTTTTTCGGCCTCACCGGGCCCGGCGTGGTGAAATCCGTACTGGGTGAAGACGTCACCCCGGATGAACTGGGTGGCCCCGGCGTGCACAGCCAGTCCGGCGTGACCGACTTTGTGGTCAAGGATGAAGTGGCCGCGCTGCGCAAGGTGCGCGATCTCCTGAACTACCTGCCGAGCTACAACGGCGAGCTCGCGCCGCACCAGCCGAGTTCCGACCCGATCGGTCGAAAAACCTGGGACATCGACATCCTGCTGAAGAAGGCCTTTAATTCGCCCACCGGTTTCAATACCCCGATCGACGTAACGATTCTTCTGCAGCAGCTCTGCGACCACGGCGATTTTATCGAAGTACAGCCAGAACGGGCGCGCAACACCATCACTGCCCTGGGACGACTGGGCGGCAACGTGGTCGGTTTTGTTGCGAATAACTCTTCCGTCGCCTCCGGGCAGGTGGATATTGACGCGGCCTACAAGAACGCGCGTTTCATCCGCTTTTGCAACCTGTACAACACACCGGTTATTTTCCTTGAAGACACCACGGGCTTCCTGCCGGGCAAAGAGCAGGAGACGGGCGGCATCGTGCAGGCCGGTCGGGCCATGCTCGATGCTATTGTTGATTTGCGCACACCGCGGTTTCTGGTGCTGGTGCGCAACGCCTTTGGCGGCGCCTACGCGGCTTTCAACAGTTTCCCGGTGGGCGCCGATTTTGTCGTGGCGCTGCCCACGACCCGCGTAGCGGTAATGGGCCCTGCGGGCGTGGAGTATGTCTACAAGGGTGAGCTGCGCAAAATTCGCGGCTCTGTCGAGGCGCGTATCGAACAGGAGACCGCCGCGCAGCGGGAGGCCGGCCTCAACGCCGCGGAGGCGGAGGACGCCGCGCGGCAGCTGGTGGAGGCCTGGGTGAAATCAGAGGAGGTGCAGCTGGCGCAACGCTACGAGCGTGAGCTGATGAACCCGAATGAGGCACTCAGCCTCGGTTCGATTTCCCAGATTGTGATGCCATCGGATCTACGCCAGGTGCTGGCGGAGAATATGGCCTTTTATCTTCGCCGCTACCGCCCCGAGCCACTGCGCTCCGTGCAGCGCGAATTCCATTGATCAGGCCTCTGGCACCAACAGAAGAAAGGAAAGCAGGCGTGTCCAACGAATTTTATCTCAACAATCCGCTGATTCACCGTGATCGTCGACTGGGTCAAAGCAGCTCCAGGTGGGTGCGGCAGTTCGACTGTACGCATATTCGGCCCCTGATCATTTGCCGTGGCCCGATACGCAAGGAGGCAATGGATGTGTTCGAAGAAATGGGCATTACCCATTTCGGAATCCTGCTCTCCGAGAAGGATTCCATCGTCTATCGCAACGCCATAGCACCCGAACTCCGTGCTCTGACCGACCCCGATCGCGTACACCGTGTGCCCGATTACAGCGGCGCCAACAAGGAGGAGCGGGAACAGCGCATCCGGCAAATCATCAATATCGCCCACGAGAATCGCTACAACGCTATTTTTGCCGGCTACGGTTTCATGGCGGAAGATCAGATGATGGTTGCGGCGATGGAAGCTGCCGGCCTCAACTTTATCGGCCCCTGCTCGCGCACCGTGCACGATGCCGGTCTCAAGGATGAAGCGAAGCGCACGGCGCTGCGCTGCGGCGTGTCGGTAACACCGGGCATTGACAACGGTACTGCGCTGACGCTGCTGAAGAAACATCCCGACGTTGCGGCGTTACAGAAGTTGGTGCGCGAACACCGTCTGGATGTGAGTGACGCGAGCCTTGAGGACAGCGAACTGTCGCTGGAAGACAAGGCGGATATCGTGCTCGCCGCCTCCTACGACGCGGGCATCGATCTCTACACCGTGGATGAACTGTGCAGCACGCTCACCGAGTCCGTAGAGAGAATGATGGCCGATTACCCTGAGAATCGTGTGCGCCTCAAGGCCATCAGCGGTGGCGGCGGGAAGGGCCAGCGCATTCTTGGCAAGGGCGAGTCCGCGCGCACCGCCGAGATGGTGCGAGAGATTCTCAACGAGGTAAAGACAACCGGGGTGGGAGACAACAAGAACGTCCTGGTTGAACTGAATATCGAGACCACGCGTCACCAGGAGATTCAGGTTCTCGGCAACGGCGACTGGTGCATCACCATGGGCGGGCGGGACTGCTCGCTGCAGATGCATGAGCAAAAGCTGCTGGAAGTGTCTGTCACCGTGGAATCGCTCAAGCGCGCGATCGCCCAGGCTGAAGCGGCTCGCCAGGACGAAGAGGCGGCCGTATTGCGCCAGGATCTGCTGACCCTGGAAGCCATGGAAGACGAAGCCCAGGCATTCGGCAAGGCGGTAGGCCTGGATTCAGTGTCCACTTTCGAGTGTATCGTGGATCGCGACAAACACTTCTTTATGGAAATGAACACGCGCATCCAGGTGGAGCACCGCGTCACGGAGCTGTGTTACTCGCTGAAGTTCGCCAACCCGGAGGATCCGCAGGATCACTTCGTTGTGGAATCGCTGGTAGAGGCCATGGTGCTGCTGGCGGCGCACGCGGAAAAGCTGCCTCGCCCGGAGCGGGTAGCGCGAGTGAACGACAGCGTGGAAGCGCGCCTGAATGCCACCAATCAGGCACTTCAGCCGCACGCCGGTGGGGTTATCGAATCCTGGTCGGATGCGACAGAGGGCGAAATCCGTGACGATCAGGGTATCAGCCTGCACAACCCCGACACCGATGTATTCATGAAGTACACTCTGGCCGGTGCCTACGACTCGAATATTGCGCTGCTGCTGACGGTGGGCGAGAGCCGCCTGGAGACCTACCAGAACATGGCGGAAACCATCCGCCAGACGCGTATGCGCGGCCAGGATCTCTCTACCAACCTGGAATTCCACTACGGCCTGGTGAACTGGTTCATCGGGCAGAACATCAACGCACGGCCTACCACACGCTTCATCGTCCCGTATCTCACGGCGGTGGGCGAGTTGAAACAGCAGGCCAACAACCTGGACGTGGATTTTGCCTACTCGCGTATCAGCCAGCAGGCACTCTCCGGCCTACAGGGCGAAGCGCACACGGCACTCGCACAGACACTCCAGTTGAAAGAATCACTGCTGCTGCGCCCCGTGAAGCGGTTGCTTGAAGACCCCCACGTTCTCAGCGGCTGGCTGAGCATTCACCGGGATTGCTGCACGCTCATTGAAGGCAGGTTGTGCTGGAACGAAAACCCCATAGAATTGCTGGCTGAGACCTATCACTTCCTGAATATGGATTATATTCCGGGTGACAAGCCGCCGGCAGCGTCCATGATCTGGGATCACGATGATGCAATTCTGCAGGATGCGCTGGCCTTTTACGCCGAGCTGGACCAGCGCCTTGGCGCCGAAGATTGGATCGAACTGTGCTCGATGCTCGATGCGCCGGAAGCCCCCGAAGGCTTCGACGACGAACTCTGGAGCCGCGTGCGCGGCGCGCACAGCGGTTTCCAGGCCGGCTGCGACATCCTCAGCATGTTGCCCAGCATCGCCCATGCCACCGGTTTCTATGCGTTGTGCGTGAACCCGGATCTGACGATTCATATACCCGAGCGACTTGCCGACAGCGAACTGCAGGCGGCCATGGCGAAAGTCCTCGTGCCGCCACCCATGGCGAGTTCGGATGAAATCCTCGCCCAAAGCGGGGGTATGTTCTATTCAAGAGAAACGCCGCAGCATGATGTGTACGTACGAGAGGGCGATCATTTCGAAGCGGGCGACCCGCTGTTTATTGTCGAGGTGATGAAGATGTTCAACAAGGTCTATGCGCCATTTGCCGGCACCATCAAGGAGGTGCTGGTGCAAACTGACGGCACTATCATCAGCAAGGGCCAGCCCATCTTCAAGATCGAACCGGATGAGGTGATTGAACAGGTATCACCCGAGGATATAGCGGCGCGGCGTCGCGAAGCCACAGTCAGTTTTCTGAGAAACGTATTTGGAGAAGCAGCATGATTACAGCGCTCGACCACATCGCCGTGGCGGTGCCGGACCTGCAAGAGGCAATAGACAGATTCGTCAAGGATTTCCAGCTCCCTCTTGGAGGGACGGAAGACGTTGTCGAGGCGAAGACCACGACCGCGTTTTTGCCTTTGCCTCCCACCAAAATAGAACTGGTACATCCGCTCAACGACGAGGGGCCGGTTAAAACCTTCCTGGAGAAGAGGGGCGGGGGTCTGCACCATCTGTGCTTTCGCTCGGACGATATCGATGCCGACGTGGAGCGGTTGAAAGGCAGGGGATACCAGTTTTTGTCTGACGCGCCCTCGCCCGGGGCTCACGGCTCGCGCGTGATCTTTATCCACCCCAAGAGCGCCGGTGGCGTGCTGATCGAAATCAACCAGCCGGCGGACGCTCATGCGGGTCACTGAGATGTTTGCAGGGAATCGAATTCAGGAGTCCGGCCTATGAGCAAGGATATCTACGACAAGAAGGCGTCCAGCCTGGAAAGCTGGCGGGCGCTCGCCAGCAAGCAGATGAAGGGCAAGTCACCGGACGACCTGGTGTGGCACACACCCGAAGACATCGCGGTCAGGCCTTTGTACACAGCAGCAGACACGGAAGGGCTCGAGTACACGGATACCATGCCGGGGCTGTCGCCCTACCTGCGCGGCCCGCAGGCGACCATGTATGCAGGGCGTCCCTGGACCATTCGCCAGTACGCCGGGTTTTCAACCGCCGAGGCCTCCAACGCGTTTTATCGCAAGGCGCTGGCGGCTGGCGGGCAGGGCATTTCGGTGGCTTTCGACCTCGCCACGCACCGCGGCTATGACTCGGATCATCCGCGTGTGACAGGCGATGTCGGCAAGGCCGGTGTCGCCATCGATTCAGTTGAAGATATGAAAATACTGTTCGACGGGATTCCGCTGGACCAGGTGTCGGTGTCGATGACCATGAACGGCGCGGTGCTGCCGGTACTGGCGGGTTATATCGTCGCGGCGGAGGAGCAGGGCGTTGCCCAGGCCGATCTGGCGGGCACCATCCAGAACGACATCCTGAAAGAGTTCATGGTACGCAATACCTATATCTATCCACCGGCACCGAGCATGAAGATCATTGGCGACATTATCGCTTACTGTTCGCAGAATATGCCGCGCTTCAATACGATCTCGATCTCCGGATACCACATTCAGGAAGCTGGCGCGAACGCCGCGCTGGAACTCGCCTACACACTGGCTGACGGCAAGGAATATATACGCACCGCGATTGCCGCCGGCCTGGGTATCGATGATTTTGCGCCCAGGCTCTCCTTTTTCTGGGGGGTCGGCATGAACTTCTACATGGAGATCGCCAAGATGCGCGCGGCGCGCCTGCTGTGGGCGCGTATCGTCAGTGAGTTCAACCCGCAGAATCCCAAAAGCTCGATGTTGCGCACCCACAGCCAGACCTCCGGCTGGTCGCTCACCGAGCAGGACCCCTACAACAATGTGGTGCGCACCACGATCGAGGCGATGGCCGCAGTGTTTGGCGGCACCCAGTCGCTGCATACCAATGCGCTGGATGAGGCGATCGCACTGCCCACGGAATTCTCGGCCCGCATTGCGCGTAACACCCAGCTCATTATTCAGGAGGAGACCGGCATTACGCGTGTTGTCGACCCCTGGGGCGGCTCCTATCTGATGGAGAGTCTCACCCAGGATATCGCGGATAAAGCCTGGGAGTTGATCGAAGAGGTGGAGGAGGCTGGCGGTATGGCCAAGGCCATCGAAACCGGCATGCCGAAACTGCGCATTGAAGAAGCTGCAGCGCGCAAACAGGCGCGTATTGATCGTGGCGACGACGTCATCGTCGGCGTCAACAAGTACAAGTCGGACAGCGCCGAAGAAGTCGAAATCCTGCAGATCGATAATGACGCGGTGCGGGAATCTCAGGTCGCACGCCTCGCGCGGTTGCGTGAGGAGCGTGACGAGGCGGCGGTGGAAGATATACTGGAGGAGATTTACCAGTGCGCAGTGTCGGGCGAGGGCAATTTGCTCGCACTGGCGATAGAGGCAACGCGTCGGCGAGCCTCGGTGGGGGAAATCTCCTTCGCCATGGAGCGGGAGTTCGGCCGCTTCAATGCGCAGGCGCAAACGGTTTCCGGTGTTTACGGCTCGGCTTTTCAAGACAACGAGGAGTGGCAGGGTATCAGCAGTGACATCGATGAATTTGTTGAAAAATACGGGCGTCGACCGCGCATGCTGGTGTGTAAAATGGGTCAGGACGGTCACGACCGGGGCGCCAAGGTGGTGGCGACAGCCTTTGCCGACGTGGGGTTTGACATAGATCTATCCCCGATGTTTTCAACCCCTGAAGAGGTGGCTCGCCAGGCGGTGGAAAACGACGTGCACGTGGTGGGCGCCTCCTCGCTGGCAGCGGGGCACAAGACGCTCGTGCCCCAGCTCGTAAAGGCGCTGAAGGCCGAGGGCGCCGAAGACATCGTCGTCATCGCCGGCGGCGTGATTCCCAAGCAGGATTACGAGTTTCTGTATTCGGCAGGCGTCAAGTGCATTTTCGGCCCCGGTACGCCGATACCCGTGTGTGCGAGGGAAGTGCTGGACGCAGTGAATGCGGCACAGTCGTCCTGAGAATGCTGCGGTATGTGCCCGCAGTGGCTAGCCATTGGCCTCCAGCGGCATGAGCGGCGTTGATCTCGAAAGTTTACTCGCCGGCGAGCGCCGTGCGCTCGCCAAGGCAATCACACTGGTAGAGAGCCGGCGCTCGGAGCATCGGGAACAGGCGCAGGCCGTGCTGGAGCAGGTGCTGCCCCATACCGGCAGCAGTCTGCGGGTTGGTATCACCGGGGTGCCGGGAGTCGGTAAATCCACGTTCATCGAGGCCTTTGGCCTCTATCTCATCCAGCAGGGCAAACGCGTGGCCGTGCTCGCTGTTGACCCCAGTTCGCCGATCGCCGGGGGTTCCATCCTGGGCGATAAAACACGCATGGAGGAACTCTCCCGTCAGGACGCTGCGTTTATCCGCCCCTCGCCCGCGAGCGGCGCCCTGGGAGGAGTTGCGCAGAAAACCCGCGAAACCATGCTGTTGTGTGAGGCCGCCGGTTACGACGTCATCCTGGTGGAGACAGTGGGCGTGGGGCAATCCGAGTACCAGGTGGCCAACATGGTGGATTTTTTCCTGGTACTCATGCTGCCCGGCGGTGGCGACGAGCTACAGGGCATCAAGAAAGGCATCATGGAGTTGGCGGACGCTCTGGTGATCAACAAGGCAGACGGGGAAAGCGCCAATCTGGCCACGTTGACCGAGCGGCAGTACACCAGCGCCATGCACCTGCTGCGCCACACCAGTTTCTGGACCCCACGCGTTATGACCTGCTCCGCGCTCACCGGCGTGAATATTGATGCGTTGTGGGGAATGCTGGTGGACTACTACTTTCAATCGCTTGAGCAGGGCGCCTTTGCTGCCAAGCGTGCGCAGCAGAACCGCGACTGGATGCACCAGTTGGTGAATGAGATGTTACTGCTGAAGCTCTCGCAGAACAGCGCAATCAAGAACCTTCTGCCGGAACTTGAACGCGCCGTGGAGAACCAGGAGACGACCGCTTACGCGGCCGCCAGACGGATCATGGAGTTGTTTTAGCAGGTGCTGGCGAATCCTGTTCGGGTGCAGGCGTTGTTTGCTTCTCGTTCAGGTTCTCATCCAGTGCATCGGCGGTATCGCGCATGACAGCCTGCGTTTCCCGTTTGCTCTCCTGCATGATCTTTCGGGCCTCTTCGCGGCTCTCCTCGAGCCGTTCAGTCATCTCCTCGGCGGTCTCTTCCACCTCGGTCAGCGCCTCCTGGTAGGTCTCGTCAACTTCTTCGCCTGCTTCTTCCATCGGCCCTTCGTTGAAATCACACGCAGTCAAGGCGGTGACGACGGTAGCGGCGTACAATAGCTTGGTAAGACGCATGAGTATTCTCCCTGTCGAATAAATCTTTCAGTGCCGGTGCCGGCCGGCACCGCCGACCGCAATTGCCGTCAACCTGCGCATGTCACTGCCGGTTGCTCGCCACGAAAGGCCAGTTGACCATTTTCCAGAAGGCGTCGAGGTAGGCGCCTCTGTCGTTGCGGTGATCCAGATAGTAAGCGTGCTCCCAGACATCCACGGTCAGCAGTGGCTTTTTGGAGCCGTCGCGCACCGGCGTATCGGCATCGTCGGTGTTTACAATCTCAAGCTCGCCACTCGCGTTTTGTACCAGCCATGTCCAGCCGGAGCCGAAATTCGACTTAGCTTTGGCCGTGAACTTGTCCCTGAACTCCTGCACGGAGCCAAAGGCAGCTTTGAGATCATCCGCTAGCGGTCCTCCCGGTTCTCCGCCACCGTCCGGGCTCAGGCAGTGCCAGAAAAACGTGTGATTCCACACCTGTGCCGCATTGTTGAATACGCCGCCTGATTGCGTGCGAATCAACTCTTCCAGAGGCATATCGAGATCCTTCTTCTCCAGCGCCTTGTTCAGCTTTTTCACATAGCCGGCGTGATGCTTGCCGTAGTGATAGTCCAGAGTCTCCTTCGACATGTGCGGTTGCAGTGCATCCCGGGGGTACGGTAGATCGGGTAATTCAATAGACATGTGCGGTTCCTTGTATCATCAGACATATTCAGGGTTGAACATTGCTGGCCGGGTGCAGTTATGGCCTTCTACCATAGCACGCTGCCCTGCCACTTGCTGTTTGTCATTGCAAACGATGACACCGGGGTGATCAGTGCCCACCGCCGGCAGGGTAGAACTCAGGCAGCATCCTGTAGCCGATGCTTGAGCCAGTCGATATCGAGCTTGAGCGGATTGTCGATATATTTCTGTGGATTTTCGTTGATGTCCCGCAGATAGTCGGTCGACACCTTCCAGTCAATATCAGGCGCGTCCTTCCCCCGCGAAACAAGCTCCAGACGCTGGTTGTTGGCGCGAATCGTATAGTAGTCGTGGGGTGCATCCGGATCACTGGAGTAAACAGCCACACCGAACTTCCTGCCCGCCGCCTGTTTGTCCATCATCGAAACGATATCCTTGATCAGCGGCTTGTCTCGCAGAGACACCAGAGCGTCGTTGATCACCTCCAGTGCTCCGAGAAAGAGAGCGTAGCTGTCATTGCTGGTATCGTTACTCATGAATTTCCTCCTCTGCACTTCAATGCGTTCCACTCTGCTAAAAGCCAGCGGCGTACACGAGCCGGTGTCGAGGAACACTATTGGCTAACAGTTCCCCTGGTGGTAACCATAACCGACAACGATCTGGCTTTTTGACAGCAGTGGTGCATGTACTGCAAGTGGCGTGCCAGTGCCTTGAACGACGCGCTAGCGCCGGGCCACGGCCTGCCGCTTCGCGCAGGGCCTGCCAGCTCAACGCGCCGTACTGGAAGAATTTGCAGGTGCGGTGGTATTTTTTGCATGATGCGGCAGGAAAGCTGCCATTAGTGGTGTGGCGCAGATGCAAACAGCGCCGACTTATAGCTCTGATGGGCGCGCAATGGCGGCTGGCATGAATAGTGCTTTTTAAGGGTGAATGGTGATCTGCAAGAAGCGAGAGGCATTGGCAAGGACGGTCAGGTTAGATGAGTGAGGAAGATTTCCGAACAGGCGTAGTATGGTCCCGCATGTCGCGCCTGCTATCACTGCGCGGGCTGCGGGGCCAGCAGCTGGGTACAGTGGGGTGGTGTGCGGTCAATCTGTCCACCGGACGAATTGAGGCGGTGGAACTGCGCACTACCTGGCAGACTCTCACGATCCCCTGGCATCGGGTCACGCTGAATGGAGACGATGCAGATCTCAGGTTGTTGGCGGAAAATGAGTCAGCTGGATCTCAAAAATCGTCGGACTGAGACTCTTTGGCGTATTCTTTCAAGCGGTTGTAGAGTGTTTTCAGGCTGATCCCGAGGATATCGGCGGCGGCCTGCTTGTCGTCGCCAGTGTGCTCGAGCGTAGAGGTGATCAGGCGGTGCTCCATCTCGGCGATGCTCGTGCCGACAGGTACTGCGATGAGCACATCGTCATGCTCCAGGCTGGCGGACTGATTGTCGATGGCAGACCGTAGTTCGTGATCTATAACCTCTTCCGACAGAATATAGGCGCGTTCAACCAGGTGCTTGAGTTCGCGTACATTACCAGGCCATGAGTGACGCCTCAGGGCGTCGAGAGCGGCCTCGGAAAAAGCCAGGGAGGTGGCGTGCTTCTCGTTCAATTCCCGCAGAAAGTGCTGTGCCAGGCCTTCAATATCCGCACCGCGACGTCGCAGTGGCGGCACCTTGAGAGGAAACTGCGCCAGGCGGTAGTAAACGTCTTCGCGCAATGAGCCTTCCCGCACCGCGTCTTCGGGCGAGCGGTTGCAGGCAGAGATGATCCTCACGTCGACATCAATGTCTGTGTCCGCTCCGAGCCGGCGCAGTTTACGGCTTTCCAGTACGCGCAACAGCTTTGCCTGCAGGTCGATGTTCATCTCGGAAAACTCGTCCAGCAGCAAAGTGCCTCCCGATGCCCGCTCGAAGTGGCCCTGATGCCTTCGGGCGGCGCCGCTGAAAGCGCCTTTCTCGTGTCCGAACAGTTCGCTTTCGGCCAGGTTTTCAGGCACTGCGGCACAGTTGAATGCCACAAAGGGCCCATCGTGTCGCGCCGAGAGCATGTGCAGTGTTTGCGCTACAAGCTCCTTTCCTGTGCCACTCTCGCCCATCACCATGACACTCGCCTCGCTCTGCGCCACTTTGCGCAACTGGCGGTACAGCTTGCGCATGCCTCGCGAGCTGCCGCGCAACATGCCGAACTGATCGATGCCACAATCGCTGGAGGTGGCCGGTTTACATTGCTCACTCGCAAATTCAGCCGCCATATCCTTCAGCAGTGGTCGAATGTTTGCCGGCTCAAGGGGCTTGCAGAAATAGTAGCTTGCACCACGCCTTATGGCGTCATCGGCAACTCCCGGTTCGTCCACGCTGACCATTACAAACAGCTCAGTGCTTTCCGACAGACTGGCTTCTGAGGGTGCAAAAACAGCGTGGTTGTCCGGGCAGTCGAGGTCCAGAAAAATCAGGTCAAACTGTTCCAGCGGCCCGCTTTCACTAGCCTGCTCAAGGCCGCCCGCGACCAATGTTTTGAAGCCGCAGGACTCGACAACCTCGGCCAGTTGTTGTGCATGCTCTGCATCTGTGTCAAGGATCAGGCATTGGGGTTTCAATTTGGGGTTCCCCCGAGAGTCATCAAAAGCGTGCTGTACGAAGCCGGCGTATTATTCATATTCAGCGCGCCGGATGCAATCTCTGTGCTGCCACCGAGGAGGCGCCGAAGCCTCACCCGGATGGTTGCGCCGTGTGGCAAGCGGGCGCGCTCACAGGCCGTACAGCCCGCGATATTCCGGGTCTTTCCCGGCGATCATTTCCGCAAGATCCACCATAACCCGGCATTGTTTCCAGGATGCATCGTCCTGCATCTTGCCCTCGACCATTACCGCGCCAGAACCGTCCGGCAACGCTTCCAGCACCCGACGGGCCCAGGCAACTTCATCGGGCGGCGGGCTGAACACACGCTTGGCGATATCAATTTGACTCGGGTGCAGCGACCAGGCACCTACGCAGCCCATGAGAAACGCATTGCGAAACTGGTCTTCACAGCCCATCGGATCGTCGATCGCGCCGAAAGGACCGTAGAAGGGCAGTGCGCCCACAGCCACACACGCATCCACCATGCGCGCCATCGTGTAGTGCCAGAGATCCTGTTGGTGCGTGGAACGTGGCGCGTCGGGCTCCGCCGGATCGGGATCGTTGCGCACCAGATAGCCCGGATGCCCCCCACCGATTCGGGTGGTTTTCATGCGGCGCGAGGCGGCCAGATCAGCGGGGCCCAGGCTCATGCCCTGAATGCGCGGGCTGGCGGCGGCGATCTCTTCCACATTGGCAACACCCAGTGCGGTTTCCAGCAGACAATGCAGCAGTATCGGACGCTGTATTTGCCCGCGCGCCTCGAGTTGCGCCAGTAGCTGGTCGGCGTAGTGGACATCCCAGGGGCCCTGTATTTTGGGCAGCATGATGACATCGACCTTGTCACCAACCTCGGTCACGATACGGGTCACATCGTCGAGGAACCAGGGGCTGTCCAGGCTGTTCACACGCGTCCATAGCTGGGTATCGCCAAAATCATTGTCGCGCGCAACAGCAATGAACCCTTCACGCGCAGCTTCCTTGTTGTCGATGGCGATGGCGTCTTCCAGATTCCCGAGAATGATATCGACTTTGGCAGCAATACCCGGCGCTTTCTCTACCATTTTTGGGTTACTGGGATCAAAGAAGTGGATCATGCGCGATGGCCTGACGGGTATGTCTTTCACGGGCTCGGGCGCGCCGATTGCCAGGGGGCGGAAAAAATCTCGTGGACTACGCATGTCTGTGCTCCTGAAGCTCAAAAAACCGGATCAATGGCTGTCAGCGCCGAGACGCTGACGATAATGGATATAGCAGTCAAAGGGGTCGCTGTCCTGTTCCGAGAGGGATGCCAGCAGATTTTTTTCGCCGCCCAGGCGGGCAATGCCCGCGCTGCCAAACTCGCTGCCCAGACGCTTGATGATCCAGCGAGCCTGGTGTTCGAGGCGTTTGGCTGCGACCGTGCCGCGCTCGATGAGTGAGGTGTGATGACTGTCAAGCGCATCAACCAGTGCTTCAATGCCGGTGTGCTGCGTGGCGCTGGTCGCCAGCACCGGTACCCGCCAGTTGCCATCGGCATGTTCCGTGGCCAGCGCAGCGGTGAATTCTGCCAGTGTGCGATCGGCTACCGCTCCCATATCGTACTTGTTCACCACCAGTACATGCGGTACTTCGAGAATTCCCGCTTTCAGCAACTGAATGCTGTCACCCGAGCCGGGCTGGGCGACGAAACAGGTTGTATCACATAGCATGGAGACGTCTATCTCGCGTTGGCCCACGCCCACGGTCTCAACCAGTACCACATCGAAAGCCGTGAGCATCAACTGGCCCATCGGCCAGACCTCGGCGCTCAGCCCGCCGAACTCGCCGCGGCTGGAGAGGGAGCGGATAAAGACTCCATCGTCCTGTGCGACCGCGTGCATTCTCAGGCGGTCGCCCAGCAATGCGCCCCCACTGATCGGGCTGGACGGGTCGACTGCCAGCACGCCGACGGTGCGACCTCGCTCACGCCACACCTGAATCAGTGCCGCGGTCAACGATGATTTTCCCACGCCCGGTGGCCCGGTGATCCCGATCATGTGACTCTCCACCGGAATACCTCCGGCACGCACCGCATCGAGCAACTGCTGCGAGCTCTCCCGCTGTGCCGGTAGCCGGTTGTCCAGAATATTCAGCGCTCGCGCTAACGCGGCCCTGTCCCCGTGACGAATACGCGTCGCAAGCTCGGCGGTGGAGTGGTTCGACATGCTCGACTAGCGGTCTGTGGCCAAGCCGCTGGCTTGTCGAATCACGTCGACAATGGTGTGCATGATGGCGTTCATATCCACATCTTTTGGCGTGAATACCGCTTTCACGCCCTGGGAGCGCAGCGCTTCGGCATCGCTTTCAGGGATGATCCCGCCGATGACAATGGGCACCTCATCGGCATGAATGGCAGCCAGCTCCTTGCGGATATCTTCCACCAGGGCGAGATGGCTGCCGGACAGTACCGACAGCCCTATGAGGTGCACGCCTTCCTCCAGGGCGGCCCTGGCGATCTGTGCGGGCGTGAGACGTATCCCCTCGTAGACAATTTCAAAACCCGCGTCGCGCCCCTTGACTGCTATTTGCTCGGCGCCATTGCTGTGCCCATCAAGGCCGGGTTTGCCGATCAGCAGGCGCAGGGGACGACCGAGTTCCTCGCCCGTTGCGCTCACCCGCGCGCGCAGGACCTGCAACGGCTCACTGTCGTCCCCTTTGGAGCCCGCGATAGTGTCCACGCCGGTGGGTGCGCGGTATTCGCCGAAGACCTCGCGCAGCACTTCGCTCCATTCGCCGGTGGTCACACCCACACGGGCGCAGGCTATTGAAGCGGGCATGATGTTGTTACCGTCCAGGGCTGCGGCGCGCAGTTGCTTGAGTGCCTGATCGACATCGGCCTGCTCACGGGTTGCCCGAAACGCGCGCAGCGATGCAATCTGCTCCTCTTCGGCGCGCGCATCCACCCGCATGATGCCGGCATCAGTGCCTGCCGTCAGGGGAGATTCGGTCGTTTGCTGGTAACAGTTGACGCCAACGATTTTCAGTTCGCCCAGCTCGATGTCGCGGAGCCGCTCGCTATGGCTGTGCACAAGTTCGCGCTTGACGTAGCCGCTGTCGATACACTCAACCATGCCGCCACGTTCCGCCACGCGTGCCATTTCCGCTTCAGCGCCTGCCATCAGTTCCTGCACTTTAGCTTCTATCACCGGTGAGCCATCGAATATGTCGCCGTACTCGAGCAAGTCTGTTTCCAGCGCCAGCACCTGTTGCATACGCAGCGCCCACTGTTGATCCCAGGGGCGCGGGAGCCCGAGCGCCTCGTTCCACGCCGGAAGCTGAATGGCGCGTGCGCGGGCATTTTTTGACAGTGTAACGGAGAGCATTTCCAGCACGATCCGCTGTACGTTGTTTTCCGGCTGGGATTCCGTGAGGCCCAGGGAATTGACCTGAACTCCGTAGCGAAAACGCCTCAGTTTCGGGTCTTCGACGCCGTAGCGTTCCGCTACCAGCGCGTTCCACATGCGGGTGAACGCACGCAGCTTGCAGGTTTCCTCGATAAAGCGAATACCCGCATTCACAAAGAAGGAGATTCGACCCACCACGTTGTGGAAGCTCTCGGGATCGATCTGGCCGGAGGCCTGTGCCGCGTCCAGAATGGCGGTGGCGGTGCACAGCGCATAGGCAAGTTCCTGCGTTGGCGTGGCACCCGCCTCCTGCAGATGATAGCTGCAGATATTCGTGGGATTCCATTTGGGGATATTCTGTACAGTGTAGGCGATAAGGTCTGTGCTCAAACGCACAGAAGGCGCCGGCGGAAATATGTAAGTCCCGCGCGACAGGTATTCTTTCAATATGTCGTTCTGCGTGGTTCCCTGGAGCTGGCTGGGATCCACTCCCTGCCGCTCGGCAACCGCGACATACAGTGCGAGCAGCCAGGGGGCGGTGGCATTGATGGTCATGGACGTGTTCATCTGAGCCAGCGGTATCTGGTCGAAAAGCGCCTGCATGTCGCCGATGTGGCTGATGGGCACGCCTACCTTGCCCACTTCACCGCGAGCCAGTGGGTGATCGGAGTCATAACCTGTCTGGGTGGGCAGATCGAAGGCCACGGAGAGCCCGGTTTGACCCTTGCCAAGGTTCGTGCGGTAGAGTGCGTTGGATGCCCTGGCTGATGAGTGCCCGGAGTAGGTGCGCATCAACCAGGGTTGTTCGCGTTGGGGTGAATCCTGGTTCACGGTGTTTCCCTCACGCTGGGCGGCGCCGGATGAGGAGGCGCCGTTCAATTTCGAAGATTTTGTCTGCGAGCTTCTCTTTACCCAGGCCCCGTTTGGAGTCTTCCTTGATAAAAAGATCTTCGCCATGCTTTTCAAGGGCGGCGGCGGCAGACAGATTTTTGACACCTATCAACTGCATGCTCACCATCCCGAGCTGTTCTGCGCCGGGCACATCGTCGACCGCGAGAATGCGGCTGAGGGCGCCGATCGTATCGCCGGCGAATGCGGGTTGCGTGTGATAGCCCTCGTTGAAGCCGAGTTCCCAGAGAGCGTTCTCACTCACGTCGCGGCTCGCCAGACCCTCCAGCCAGGCAAACACCAGGCCACCGTAGACGATGGGTTCGCCGCTCATCTTCCCTGAAAGCCCGCTTGAGAACACGCGATCAAAGTGCAGCGGATGTGAGTTGCCCACCATATAGGTCAGTGCCATATGTTCTTCAGTGATGGTACGGCCATTGGCGTGCACGATAATCTCACCGGGCCGATAATCCTCAAACCAGGTATTGGGGCCGGTGAGCCCCGTGTGCACGGCACCCGCCGGCGGCTTGGGCAATTCCACCTGTGGCTCTGAAACCAGCGGAAATTCCACCTGCAGGGCGGCCGCAGGGGTTGTGGGTGGGCGATCGCCGCGCCAGGCGACAAAAATCTTGCGCTCGTATTGCAGCACGATTTCGTCGCGCTGGTTGATAGAAACAGTCAGTATGCGCACGATGCCCGGCTTGTCCGGCCCCCGGTCCTTTCTTTCCAGCACACGGGTGAAGGCGCGCAGCGTGTCGCCGGCATACACCGGGCGCAGGAACTGCACCTGATAGTAACCGAGGTTGGCGATCGCCTTCTCGGAATCGTTCTGCACGCCGAGTGAGAGCGTGACGTTGAACACCATCTGCGGGCTGGCTGGAAGGTCGGCGAAACCCAGGGCCCGGGCATACTGCGCATTCAGGTATAGCGGGTTCGCCTGCATGAAGGTGCGCGCGAAGTCGAGCATATTGCTGGCAGTGAAAGTAAAGCCGCGAGGGTGTTCGAATTCCTGTCCCGGTTGCAGCTCGTCGAGGTAGCGACCGTACTGCGGGTGGCGCACCTTGCCGAGATCTATCGGCACATCCGGTGCGCGCTCTGCCTGTTCTCCCGGAGACAGCTTGATCTTCATGCCATGTCTCCTCAGGCCGCCTGTTCGATTAACGCCCGGGTGATCACCTTGAGGGCCAGGGTTTCCTCGGCTCCCTCGAAGATGGACAGTACCCGCGCATCCGCGTAGTAGCGACTCACGGGAGTCTCTTCGGCGTAGCCCATTCCCCCGTGAATCTGCAGCGCTTCGCGTGTCAGCCACTCGGCCGCGCGCCCGGCAAACAGTTTGGCGGCGCTGGCTTCCATATCCCCGTCGCCCTTGTCCATCATGTCGGCTACGTCGTAGGTGATCTGGCGGCAGGCCAGAATCATCGCGGCCATGCGTGCCAGCTTGACTCGAGTGAGCTGGTACTCGCCTATGGCCTGGCCGAACACAACGCGTTCGCTCGCGTAGGAAATCGCCCGCTCGAAGGCCGCTCGCATCACTCCCACGGCGCGGGCCGCGGTCTGGATACGCCCTCCCGCAAAACCGGCCATTGCGGCGTAGAAGCCTTTGCCTTCGCCCTCCGGGCCACCCAGCATATTTGCATCGGGCACAAAAAAATCATCGAAAAACAACTCAAAGGAATGCATGCCGCGATAGCCGATGGTTGCAATCGCCCGCCCGCTCAGCTTCCCGCCATCCTCCTGGTTCACGCTGAGGGTGTGACCGCTACTGCTGGGCTTTTCCACCAGGAACATCGACAGACCGCGATGGCCGAGGCTCATATCCTGATCAGTGCGCGCTAGCACCATCAGCACGCCAGCCTTGCCGGCGAAAGTGCACCAGGTCTTGGCTCCATTGAGTAGCCAGCCGCCTTCGGCTGGGGTGGCTTTGAGGCGCACGCCCGCTACATCGGAACCGTAGTTGGGCTCGGTGACGGCCACCGCACAGAGCGGCTCGCCCACGGCGAGCTGCGGCAACCAGTGCCGCTTCTGCTCTTCCGTGCCGCCCTTGAGCAGGGCGCGCGCAAGAATCTCGGGGCGGGTTATCAGGCTGCCGGCCGCTCCCAGCGAGCCGCGGGACAGCTCTTCGGTCACCACGATCATACCGAGAGTGTCTTCCTTGTCGTCCGCCTGCAGGCCACCGTAACTTTCGGGAATGGACAGCCCGAACAGGCCCATTTCCTTGAGCGGTTCAAGAATTGCGTCCGGTATGTCGAGATCCTCACGATGCACTTGTTCGGCCAGCGGCGCGACAACATCGTCCGCGAAGCGCCGGAAGGTGTCGCGCATCATGCTGTGGTGTTCGCCGAGCAGATCCGGACCGAGGTCGCCGTTGCGTTCGAGTATCTGTTGCCCCAGTAATTCCATGCTGTCGGCTGCGAGCTGCGCCTCGAGAAATGCGCTCGCGGGGCCGGCATCGGTAAGCTTGGCAATCTCATCGAGGGTGGTGCCATAGGCTGTCGGGCGCAGCCGCAGGCGGGCCAGGCTGGAGGATACCGCTTCGGCGCAGAACAGCATGGCCAGACGCTCCACGAAGGCGTCCGGCTTGCTGGCCTGCAAACGTCTCGCGTGGTCGAGCAGAAACCGCGCCGCGGTGCATTCCGACCAGCTTACGGCGAGTTCGTAGGAGGCGAGCTGCTGGGCGTCGAGCAGTGCAGGGGAGACCTTGCCGTCCTGCAGGCTAGCCGCGCGAATATGTGCCGCCGCGGCATCCAGCAGCGCATGGGCACTCGACAGTAGGGAGCCGGCCGAATCGAGCGGAAGCCCTTGTTCCGGGGAGACCTGGGTCATGCTGAGTCCTGTTGTCAGTAAAAAGCGCGGGAATCGTTGCCAATCGCTGGCAGGCGCGCCACCGTCTGGTTTAACGATTCAAACCGTCAATTTTATAGCGTGGCACCGGCTTTAACAACCAGACACAGCCAGCGGTGCCCGAGCAAAACCTCGCAGCCAGCGTCACTGGCTTGCCGTTGGTGTTGTGCGGGCGGTATCCTTGCTGGCGTTTTTACGCGCCAGCCAGACTCACCCGAGGAAACTGCATGAAAATCAGACCGCGTCGCTCCCTGTTGTATATGCCCGGTTCCAATCCCAGAGCGCTGGAAAAGGCGCGCACACTGGATGCCGATGGCCTTATTCTCGACATGGAAGACTCTGTTGCCCCCGACGCCAAGCAACTGGCCCGTGAGCAAATCGGCGCGGCGCTCGAGGCCGGCGGCTATGGCTACCGTGAACTCATGGTACGCATCAACGCTCTCGCAACAAGCTGGGGAAGCGATGACATTGCCGCGATAGCCGCCTTTCCGACCCAGCCGGATGCCGTACTGATTCCCAAGATCGATACGGCGACCGATGTGCAGGACGCGATAGCAGCGCTGGACGCAGCCGGCTGTCCCGCAAGTGTCGATGTATGGATCATGGCTGAAACGCCGGCTTGCATTCTCAACATCGCCGAGGTGGCCAGGGCGCATCCGCGCTTGAAAGGCATGGTGATGGGCACTTCCGATTTGTCCAAGGATACGCGTGTACGCCACACGCCTGACCGCCTGGGCTTTATCAGCGCATTGAATCTGTGTGTCTATGCGGCGCGGGCCAATGGGCTGGATATTATTGACGGCGTGCAGCTTGATCTGGAGGACGATGCGTTGCTGGAAAAGTCCTGTGAGCAGGGCAGGGATCTCGGCTTCGATGGCAAAAGCCTCATTCATCCGCGCCAGATCGCCGCCGCCAACGCGGTATTTGCGCCGAACGAGGACGAGGTTGCCGCGGCGCGCGAAATTATCGCTGCATTTGAGGCCGCCCAGGCCGAAGGCAAGGGCGTGGTGGTTGTCAAAGGGCGCCTGGTGGAAAATCTGCACGTTGAAATGGCGCAGCGCCAGCTCGCGCTCGCCGAGGCCGTAGAGCGCTCGCGCTAGAGCCTCCCGGGGCGCCCCGGCGTGGTGGCACCGGCAGGGCCTCTGCCAAACTACGGGCGTCTTCTAGAGGTGTAGCGCGCGCAACGCCGGATCGGGCACACTGCAGTTCCACAAGCTGTTAAACAGTTCCAGGTACTGCTGCGCCCTGGCACGTGAATCCGGTTCGAAGAAGGCGCCGCTGGCGGCGCCCCCGGGGAGCGCAAGCACGCCGCTACGATCCCGGATCACGCAGTTTTCACCGTTCCATTGCGGGTGTTCGTCCAGTCTCTGTATATGCACCTTGCTCGGCAGGCGCCGCGACAGTTCCAGTAGCCGGTGGCCGCGAGTCACGATGCCCTGAATATCGCTTACCAGGATGCGGATGTCTGATTGCCGGCTGTCGCGGGCGAGGGCGCTCAGCGCGTCGGCAAGCCCCGCGGTATCGAAAGCCGTGTGATCGAGCTGGGGGCTCAGAATGCACACATGCCTGCGCGCGCTTGCGCACAGGGCGATAGCGTACTCATCAAAAGGTTGCGGGAAGTCGATGCCGTTGACGTAGTTTTGTTTGTCGCTGTCTGCGATATTCTCGGGTTCTGTCTCGTTATTCGACATGGATACAGCCCGTAGTCAGGAGAAAATCGATCAGCCTCCGGCCCTGTGCGTCACTGCGCAGAGCGTTGAGTAGCTCACCCTCAAGATACCACTGAGCGCAGAGTCGCTCCAGCGCGGTCTGCACGCGCGCGTGCGCGTGGAGCGCCAGCGATTGCCCGTTGGCAAACGCTATTACCGCGTCTGCCTCGCTTTGCCAGGCGAGTTTTGCGGCGGGATTCAGGCACAACCGCACCTCGCCCGAATCGAGCAAGGCCTGCGCTTCAAGGATATCCTCGTCATCTGTACTGCAGTCATGGCGGGGCTCGCTGACAAGCTCGCCGAACCAGCGATCATCGGCCAGCCCGTCAATCAACGCATGCAGTTGCTCCCGCGCGCGCGAGCGGTCGGTGGTGGATATCTCGCCGGCGCGTAGAGCAACTTCCCGCCCTGCATCCGCGTAAAAAGCCTCGTCGTCCAGCGCTTCCAGCAGTTGGTCAGTCCAGCGCGCGAGCATGTCCTTGTGCCGGGGAGCGCGAAAACCGATAGAAAAGGTGATGCTCTCGCCCACCGCAACTCCCCAGTGCGCCGTTCCCGGCGGCACATAGAGCATATCACCGGGCTCAAGCACATAGTCATGCTCGCACTGGAAATCCCGCAACAGGCAAAGATCCGGGTGTTCGAGCAGCGCCGTGGAGGCATCGCACTGCTGCCCGATGCGCCAGCGCTTGCTGCCGTGGCCCTGGAGCAGGAACACGTCATAGTGATCAAAGTGCGGCCCGACGCTGGCTCCGTCCGTGCCATAGCTGACCATGACATCGTCAATCCGCCAGGCGGGAATGAAGTCGACCAGCTTGCGAAGCCCGGCGACGGCTTCAATACAGTAATCTACCGCGTGTACCAGTAGCGTGAAGGGATTCTCGACCTGGAAATCGCCCGCTTCAAATGGCCCGTGTTTCACGTGCAAACCTGTTCGCCGCAATTCGACGATGCGTGACTCCACAGTCTCCTCGAGCGCCAGACCCGCGAGTTCATCTGGCGATAGCGGAGAAGAAAAGCCGGGCAGGGCACCGCGCAACAGGAGATGTTCCCGCTGCCAGTAGCGGGCCAGGAACGCGGCTTTGGACAGCCGCAGCGCAAACTCTTCGGGCGTCGCCGACTTAGCGGATGGCATGCGCCTGCGCAGCCGCGTTGCCTACATACAGCCCGGGCGTCAGCGCAAGCAACTCGCGCCGCGCTGCATCCGGCAAATCGAGACTGGCGACAAATTCCTGAATGAGCTCACGGCTCATGCGCTGGCCACGGGTGAGTTCCTTGAGCTTCTCATAGGGTTGTTCGATACCGTAGCGGCGCATGACCGTCTGTATCGGTTCCGCCAGAACTTCCCAGCTTGCGTCCAGATCTTCCGCCAGACGCTCCGCGTTGAGTTCAAGTTTGCCGATACCCTTGAGGCTGGCCTGGTAGGCGATCAGGCTGTAGCCAAAACCGACACCCATATTGCGTAGCACGGTACTGTCGGTGAGGTCGCGCTGCCAGCGACTCACCGGAAGCTTGGCTGCGAGGTGGCCGAAAATGGCATTGGCGATACCGAGGTTGCCCTCGGAATTTTCGAAATCGATGGGGTTGACCTTGTGCGGCATGGTTGAGGAGCCGACTTCTCCCGAAACTGTTTTCTGGCGGAAGTAGCCCAACGAAATATAACCCCAGACATCGCGGTTGAAATCCAGCAGCACGGTATTGAAGCGCGCGATAATGGCAAACAGTTCGGCCATGTAGTCATGCGGCTCTATTTGCGTGGTGTAGGGGTTGAACGTGAGGCCCAGGACACCGACGAAAGACTCCGCGTTGGCGGCCCAGTCAATGTCCGGATATGCGCTCAGGTGCGCATTGTAGTTGCCGACAGCGCCGTTGATCTTGCCGAGAAATTCCGCGCTGTCCAGTTGCGCGAGCTGGCGCTGGAGACGCGCCACAACGTTGGCAATTTCCTTGCCCATGGTCGTTGGGCTCGCCGTTTGCCCGTGCGTACGCGAAAGCATGGCCGCGTCCGCGCTGGCATGTGCCAGGGCCACCAGTGCCGCGACAATACTCTGCATGGCCGGATGTAGCACATCGTGCACGCCATCGCGCAACATAAGGCCATGCGCGAGATTGTTGATGTCTTCGGAGGTGCAGGCGAAGTGCACAAACTCGGAAACCGCTTCCAGTTCCGCATTGCCGGCGAAGCACTCCTTGAGAAAGTATTCGACCGCCTTGACGTCGTGATTCGTGCCTGCTTCGATCGCTTTGATGCGCTGTGCGTCCGCCTCGCAGAAATTATCCAGCAGATCTTCGAGATGAGCCATGGCCTGCGCCGAGAGTGGTGGCACTTCCGGTATTCCGGGGTGTCCGGCCAATTGTTGCAGCCAGCGAATCTCAACCCGCACCCGGCGCTGGATCAGGCCGTACTCGCTGAATATGCTGCGCAGAGCGGCGGTTTTCTCACCGTAGCGGCCGTCAATCGGCGAGACGGCACTCAGTGCTGACAAATCCATTCGCTGCTCCCAACACGAAAGCGCAGATTCTACACCACACCCAGCCCGCGGGACAGTTTCTGGGCGGCGGCTAGCAGCTTGCGCCGTTGCCAGAGCAGCTTCCAGCGGCGCCCGCCGAGTTGGCGCCAGAGAAAGGCCGAACGGATACCCGCGAGCAGTACGGCGCGAATCATATCGGCGTTCTTTTCGTTCTGCAGATGCTGGGCGCTACCTGTGACCTTGATGCGAAAGGTCAGGTGGCTGAGCGTGTCCTGATAGATTCCCGAGACGCTGTTGGACAACGCGTGAACATCGCCCGAAAAATGCTCGGCGCGGAAGCTCGCATGTTCCAGTCGCGAGCGCACCACCGACATCATGTCATTGTTGCCGGAGAACTTGCGCTCCAGATACAGCAGGCCAAATACGTAGCGCACCATGTCACGGGATTCATCGGCCTGCTTGTTGGCCAGCAGATTGCAAAGATTCTGCAGCCCCAGCTTCACGCCGGCGATACCGCCAAAGATATCCTCGACGCTGTTCGGTGAAAATTCGAACAGGCTGCGCAGAGTTGGTTCGAGGAATTCCACGGGGTAGCTGCCGGTCTTGGATATCTGGTCCACCAGACGTGCCGACTGCGCGACGCCGGCCAATGCGATGGCCTGCTGCTCGATGTTGGAAAGGGATGCTGGGTTCACACAGACTCCGTGGATGCAATGGTACCGCCGCCGAGGCAGCGGTCTCCAAGATAGAACACCACGGATTGCCCCGGGGTGACGGCTCGCTGGGGTGCGCCGAACTCGACGCGATAGCCGTGTGCGGCGTTTTGCGACAGCGTGCAGGGCTGGTCCGCCTGGCGGTAGCGCACCTTCGCAGTACATTCGAGTGGCAGCCCGGGCGGCTCTCCGGCCACCCAGTAACAATCTTCGGTTAGCAGACGCTGGCTGAACAGCGCGGGGTGTTCGTTGCCCTGTACGACGCGCAGTATATTGTGCTCGAGATCCTTGCCCGCCACGTACCAGGGTTCTTCCGAAGCATCCCGCCTGCCGCCGATGCCCAACCCCTGACGCTGACCAATAGTATGGTACATGAGGCCCTGGTGACGACCCAGAAGTTCGCCTTCGAGACTGCGAATATCTCCGGGCTGCGCCGGAAGATACTCGCGCAGGAAATCCGCGAAGCGTCGTTCGCCAATAAAGCAGATACCGGTGGAGTCCTTCTTGCGCGCGGTCACAAAATGTTGCTTTGCCGCCAGCGTGCGCACCGCTGGCTTGGCCAGTTCGCCTACCGGAAACAGCGCCTTGGCAAGCTCCGTGTGACCCACGGCGTGGAGGAAGTAGCTCTGATCCTTGTTGGCATCAAGGCCCTTGAGCAACGCGGCCCTGCCGTGCGCTTCGCCGCGCCGCACGTAGTGTCCCGTGGCGATGCAGTCTGCGCCGAGCTGTAGCGCATAATCGAGAAACGCCCGAAACTTGATTTCCCTGTTGCACAGGATGTCGGGATTCGGTGTGCGCCCCGCGCGGTATTCCGCGAGAAAATGCTCGAAAACATTGTCCCAGTACTCTGCCGCGAAGTTCGCTGCGTGCAGTTTTATATCGAGTGCGTCGGCTACCGCCCGGGCGTCGGCAAAATCGTCTTTTGCGGTGCAGTACTCGGTGCCGTCATCCTCCTCCCAGTTCTTCATGAACAGGCCTTCCACCTGGTAGCCCTGTTCTTTCAGCAGCAGCGCGGCCACGGAGGAATCGACACCTCCGGACATGCCGATAATGACTTTCGTGGCGGAATTCAGGCTCATGACGTGTGAATCAGATCCAGCGGGTAGCAGATGCCCTCGCGGTGTCGCTCGATGGATGCGGTGACCAGAGGGCTGCGCATTCTAGCAGAATTCGCCCGAATATCCGCGTAGTCCAGCCAGTGAACCGCCAGAATATCGGGGTCGATCACAGGGTTTGCAAGCAGTTGCACAGGGCTGCCCAGAAAGGTTGTGCGATGGTAGGTTTCGCCACTGCCGGGCGCCGTGTAGAGCGCGATACCAATAACGCCACTGAGCGCTATCAGCCAACCGGTTTCCTCACGGGTTTCCCGCAGCGCGGCCTCCAGCAGCGATTCGCCGCTTTCCAGATGTCCGGCGGGCTGGTTGAATACCCTTGCGCCGGTCCGCTTGTCGCGCTCCTCCACCATCAGGTAACGCCCGTCCTGTTCCACCACGCAGGCGACGGTCGTGTGGGCTGACCATGCACGCATCTCAGTGCTGCCTTCGCCCGCCGCGCCGCCCCGTTGCGGCGGGCCTGGCTGGCAGGTGAACTTCAAGCGCGCGGCTTTCCCCGGGCGCGAGGCCATCCAGCGACCAGTCGCCGATGCGCGTGCGCACCAGCCTGAGCGTGGGGTAGCCAAGTGCAGCTGTCATTCGCCTTACCTGGCGGTTGCGGCCCTCGCGCAAACTCAACTCGAGCCAGCTATCGGGAATCTGCTTCCGCTGGCGAATTGGTGGATGGCGCAGCCAGAGCTGCGGGGGTGGAATCGCCCGTACGCGCGCGGGCAGGGTGGGTCCGTCCTTGAGCAGAATACCGTTGGCAAGCGTTGCCAGGTCGCTCGGACCCGGCGTACCTTCCACCTGAACGAGATAGGTTTTCCAGTGTTTGTGGCGGGGGTTGGCAATGCGCTGCTGCAGAGCGCCGTCATCGGTGAGCAGCAACAGGCCCTCTGAATCGTAATCGAGGCGACCCGCCACGCGAAAGCTGGGTGCGCGCAGATAATCTGCCAGTGTGGACCGGCCCGCGCCGTCAGTGAACTGGCTGAGGACCCTGAAAGGCTTGTTGAACAGCAGGATGCTCGCCATCTGAAATGCGTCCATAGTTTAAGAAAAATCGCCGGCGAGCGGGTCGGCTCCCGGGTCCGGCATGCTACACTGGATACCGCTTTCCCCGGGGCCCACACAGCGGTGCCCCTGATTCCAGAAAAACCCGCAGCTACGGAGTAGATTATGGGCTACAAGCATATCCAGGTTCCTTCCGAAGGTGAAAAAATCACCGTCAACGAAGATTTCAGCCTGAATGTCCCGAACAATCCTATCATCCCCTATATCGAAGGGGATGGCATCGGTGTGGATATCAGCCCGGTGATGATTAACGTGGTGGATGCCGCAATAGACAAAGCTTACAGCGGCAAGAAGAAGATCTCCTGGATGGAGATTTACACGGGCGAAAAAGCCGCCGAAATGTATGACGGCGACTGGTTTCCCGAAGAAACGCTGGAAGCCATCAAGGAATATTCCGTTGCCATCAAGGGGCCGCTGACTACGCCCGTGGGCGGCGGCTTCCGCTCGCTGAACGTTGCGCTGCGCCAGGAGCTGGATCTTTTTACCTGCCTGCGTCCGGTGCGCTGGTTCGAGGGCGTGCCCTCGCCGGTCAAGAAACCCGGTGATTGCAACATGGTCATCTTCCGGGAGAACTCGGAAGATATCTATGCGGGCATCGAGTACCAGGCAGGCACGCCGGAAGCACAGAAAATCGTGGATTTCCTTATCGACGAGATGGGCGCCACCAAGATTCGTTTTCCGCAGAATGTCGGCATTGGCATCAAGCCCGTTTCCGAAGAGGGCACCAAACGTCTGGTACGCAAGGCGATCCAGTACGCAATCGATCAGGATCTGCCCTCGGTGACACTGGTGCACAAGGGCAACATCATGAAGTTTACCGAGGGTGCCTTCCGCGACTGGGGCTACGAGCTCGCGCAGGAGGAGTTTGGCGGCGAGTTGCTGGATGGTGGCCCGTGGGTGACGATGAAAAACCCCCAGACGGGCAAGGATATCATCATCAAGGACGTGATCGCCGACGCCATGCTGCAGCAGATTCTGTTGCGTCCGCTTGACTACAGTGTAGTAGCCACGCTCAACCTGAATGGCGACTATCTCTCCGACGCCCTGGCAGCCCAGGTTGGCGGTATCGGCATCGCGCCCGGCGCCAACCTGTCTGACACGGTCGCACTGTTTGAGGCCACCCACGGCACCGCGCCCAAATATGCGGGCCAGGACAAGGTCAATCCCGGCTCATTGATCCTTTCAGCCGAAATGATGCTGCGGCATCTGGGCTGGAATGAAGCTGCCGACCTGATAATCAAAGGCATGAACGGCGCAATTCAGAAGGGTACTGTCACCTACGATTTCGAGCGCCAGATGGAGGGCGCGACCCTGCTCAGCTGTTCAGAATTTGGACAGGCGATCGTGGACGCAATGTAGCGGCCGGCTCCCAGCCACACAGCGGGCTCGTGGCGACACGGGCCCTTTTTTTTGCCGGCGGCGCGGCCGCCTTTTCCCCTCCGGGAAATCTCGTATAATGAAGGCATGCAATTGATCCCCTGCGAAAAAGCGAACAGAGAAAGACCGTGGAACTGATCCCCCGAGGCATTCCGTGGCGTATGAGTGACGAGAAGGAGGATTCCGCGGGTGGTTTGGCACTCGAAGAGTCCCGACCGGAACTCGAGCGCCCGCCGCTGTTCAAAGTGGTATTGATCAACGACGACTACACGCCGATGGAGTTTGTCGTGGAAGTGCTGGAGATTTTTTTCCGCATGAACCGCGAACAGGCGACCCATGTTATGCTCACAGTGCATACTCAGGGCAAGGGCGTCTGCGGCATTTTTACGCGGGACATCGCCGAAACCAAGTCGGCCCAGGTAAATCAGTACGCCCGTGAACATGAACATCCCCTGCTGTGCGAGATCGAAGCATCCGAAGGCTAGGGGAGAGGGGGAAGCATGCTTAGCAAGGATCTGGAACAGACGCTCAACGACGCCTTTCGTGGCGCCCGGGCCAAACGCCACGAGTTCATGACGGTAGAGCATCTGCTGCTGGCGCTGCTCGACAACAACGATGCGATTCGGGTGTTGAAAGCCTGCGGCGCCGACATTGGCAGTTTGCGCGGTGACCTGATCGAATTTGTCGATGCGACGACGCCCCTGATTCCCGAGGAAGACAGCGAGCGCGACACTCAGCCCACGCTGGGCTTTCAGCGCGTTCTGCAGCGCGCGGTGTTTCATGTGCAATCCTCGGGCAAGAGCGAGGTAACAGGTGCAAACGTACTGGTAGCCATCTTCAGCGAGCAGGAGAGCCAGGCGGTATTTTTCCTGAAGACCCAGAGTGTTGCCCGCCTGGACGTGGTGAACTACATGACCCACGGCATCTCGAAAGTGGGCAATGACGGCGAATCCGCTGAAGGCCCGCAGGCCAGCTCCGAGGAGCCGGTAGGCGAAGAGGGCGAGGCCAGCCCGCTGGAAAGCTTTGCCACCAATCTGAACACCGAGGCCCTGGCAGGGAATATAGACCCGCTGATCGGGCGCATCGACGAAGTCGAGCGTGTTGCCCAGATACTCGCTCGCAGACGCAAGAACAACCCGCTGCTGGTGGGGGAGTCCGGGGTGGGTAAAACCGCGATCGTGGAGGGCCTGGCCAAGAAGATCGTGGACGGCGAAGTGCCGGATGTACTCAAGGATAGCGAGGTTTTCTCACTTGATCTGGGGGCTCTGCTCGCGGGCACCAAGTATCGCGGGGATTTCGAGAAGCGTTTCAAGAACCTGCTGGCGGAGCTGAAGAAGCGCGACAAGGCCATCCTGTTCATTGACGAAGTGCATACCATTATTGGCGCAGGGGCGGCTTCTGGCGGTGTGATGGATGCCAGCAACCTGCTCAAGCCCTTGCTCAGTTCGGGAAAATTGCGCTGTATAGGCTCCACGACGTTCCAGGAATACCGCGGTATTTTTGACAAGGACAAGGCGCTCAGTCGTCGCTTCCAGAAAATTGATGTAATGGAGCCCAGCGTCGACGACGCCTACAAGATACTCAAGGGCCTGAAATCGCGCTTTGAAGAACACCATGGCCTGCGCTACACAGACAAGGCGCTGCGCGTGGCCACCGACCTCTCGGCGCGCTACATTACTGACCGGTTCCTGCCCGACAAGGCTATTGATGTGATCGACGAGGCGGGCGCGTATCAGCAGCTGCAGCCGGTGTCGAAACGCAAGAAGGTCATCGGCGTCGGCGATATCGAAACAGTGATTGCAAAGATTGCGCGGATTCCCCCGAAAACTGTCAGTAGCGACGACAAGGAAACACTGCAAAAGCTCGAAAAGAATCTGCAGATGGTGGTGTTCGGTCAGGATGCCGCGATCAGCAATCTCGCCACCTCCATCAAGCTGGCGCGAGCGGGCCTGCGCAGTGGCGACAAACCCATCGGTTCTTTCCTGCTGGCCGGCCCGACCGGCGTGGGTAAGACGGAAGTCACGCGGCAACTCGCGCGGATACTCGGCCTTGAGCTGATCCGCTTTGATATGTCCGAGTATATGGAGCGCCACACCGTATCGCGGCTGATCGGCGCGCCGCCCGGCTACATTGGTTTTGACCAGGGCGGGCTGCTCACTGATGCGGTAACAAAACATCCGCATGCGGTAGTACTGCTGGATGAAATTGAAAAGGCCCACCCGGAAGTCTTCAACCTTCTGCTACAGGTAATGGACCACGGCACTCTGACCGACAACAATGGGCGCAAGGCAGATTTCCGCAATGTCATTCTTGTCATGACCACCAACGCGGGTGCGCAGAGCATCAGCAGGCGATCCATTGGCTTCACCCTGCAGGACCACAGCACGGACGCCCTGGAAGCCATCAATAAAACCTTCACACCGGAATTCCGCAACCGTCTGGATTCCGTGGTGCAGTTTGAGCCCCTGGGTGAAGACGTCATTCTGACCGTCGTCGACAAGTTCCTCACGGAACTGCAGAGCCAGCTCGATGAGAAACGCGTGATGCTCGTGGTTGAGGAAGATGCGCGTCTGTGGCTGGTGGAGAAGGGCTACGATATCCACATGGGTGCACGTCCCATGGAGCGCATTATCCAGGAGCACATCAAGAAGCCGCTCGCGGAACTGGTTCTGTTTGGCTCGCTGGCGCAATCTGGCGGCACTGCCAGGGTGCGTCTGGACAAGGCCGGGGACAAGCTGGAGGTAAGCGTGGAAGAGAAAGAAGAGGCGCTCGAAGAGAGCTAGGGCCTAGCGTTCGCGGTAGGTGATACGCCCCTTGGACAGGTCGTAGGGTGTTAGTTCGACACGCACTTTGTCGCCGGTAAGAATGCGAATATAATTTTTGCGCATCTTGCCGGAGATATGCGCTGTCACCACGTGACCGTTTTCCAGCTGTACGCGAAACGTCGTGTTGGGCAGGGTGTCGATAACTTCCCCTTCCATTTCAATCTGGTCTTCTTTTGCCATCAGGCGGCAATCCTCCGTGGGTCAAAGTGGCGGCATTTTGCCTGATTCCTGGCATGAGCGCTACCGCTATCTGCGGTCGAAATGCAACCGGGGAGAGGGCGCAACACCTGGCACGCAAGCGCACCCGAGCGCGGGTTATCAGCGCAGCGTTGTCCAGTGGCTGTTGATATAAAGCTGGAGGGGCCGGTAATCCGTTTTGTAGGACATCTTGCGGCAGTCGCGAATCCAGTAACCCAGATACACGTAGTCTAGACCGCGCAGGCGCGCTTCCTCTATCTGCCAGAGTATGGCGTAGGCGCCCAGGCTTCGGCGGTCCTCACCCGGTTCAAAAAAGGTGTAAATGGCGGATAGCCCGTCATCGAGTTCGTCGACAACGGCGAGCGCCACGAGCTTGCCGTTCGCTGTGTAGAAACGGTAGTAGTGCGTGCAGTCCCATACCCTGTTGAGGAAGGACACGTACTGTTCCCGATCGGGTGGGTACATGTCGCCATCGGCATGCCGCAGGCAAATATAACGATGGTAGAGATCGAATGCCTCGTCATCGCGAATATCATCAGTGCGGGTGACACGCAGATCCTGATTGCGCCGCATGACGCGCTTCTGGCCGCGCCGTGGCGCAAAATCCCCGACCGGAATGCGCGCCGGCACACAGGCGTCGCACTGAGAGCAGTGCGGCCGGTAAAGGTGATTGCCACTGCGCCGAAAGCCCAGTACCGAAAGTTTGCTGTATAGCGTTTTGTCGACTGCCTGACGCGGATCAACGAACAGGGTGGTGGCTTCCTGATCCTCAAGGTAACTGCAACTGTGAGGGTAGGTGGTGTATACCTTGAGGTCCCGTATGGACGACGTCACAGCAAGTCTCCACAAGTCGCTGGCAAGTGCCAGATATCAGTCGCGATTTCGATGTTGACAGTTTGGGCAAGTAGCCGCTCGAAGTCCAGTCTCGCGAGGTTTTGCGCGCCCATGCTGTTGAGATGATCGCTCTCCACCTGGCAGTCAATCAGGCTGAAACCGCCCCGGAGCAGGATATCCCTTAGCGCGACCAGCGCGACTTTCGAAGCATCGCTGCGGCGGCTGAACATGGATTCCCCAAAAAACGCTCCCCCAAGCGCGACGCCGTAGAGACCCCCGAGCAAGTTGCCCTGTGCGTCGAGGACTTCAATGCTGTGTGCGTGCCCGAGGCGCTGCAGAGCACTGTAGGCGGCAATCATATCCTCGTCGATCCAGGTGCCGAGGCCATCGCCGCGCAGTTCAGCGCAGGCCTGCATGACCGTCTTGAATTGCTGGTCCACGGCTAGATGAAAAGCGTCAGCGCGCAGGGTTCTGCGCAATGAACGGGACACATGCAGTTCCCGTGGGAACAATACCGAACGCGGGTCGGGCGTCCACCACAGCACCGGTTGTGGGCTTGCGTACCAGGGAAAAATGCCTCGCCGATAGGCGCCAAGCAGACGCTCGGGAGTCAGTTTGCCACCCACCGCCAGCAAGCCGTTTGGGTATTCCAGCGCCTCGCTTGTCGGTGGGAAATCAGTCGTGTCGTCGAGACGCCGGATCGCTCGCATCAGTTACAGCGCGTCGAGATATTTCTCTGCATCCAGAGCTGCCATGCAACCAAAGCCGGCCGACGTGACAGCCTGGCGGTAAACATGGTCGGCTACATCACCGGCGGCGAAGACACCGGGCACGCTGGTGGTCGTGGCGTTGCCTTCGGTGCCGCTGTGGATGGTGATGTAGCCGTCCCGCATATCCATTTCACTGGCGAAAATATCCGTATTGGGTTTGTGTCCAATGGCGATGAAGACGCCCGCAAGCTCAATGTCCGTGGTGCTGTTGTCATTAACGGCCTTTACACGCATACCGGTTACACCGGAATCATCGCCCAGCACTTCCTCCAGCACATGGTTCCATAGAATTCGGACCTTGCCTTCCTTTTCCCGCCGGAACAAACGGTCCTGCAATACTTTCTCGGCGCGCAGGGCGTCCCGCCGGTGCACCAGAATGACTTCGGAGGCGATGTTGGAAAGGTAAAGCGCCTCTTCAACCGCGGTGTTTCCGCCGCCGATCACGGCAACTTTCTGATTGCGATAGAAGAAGCCGTCACAGGTTGCACAGGCGCTGACACCCTTGCCCATGAAAGCCTGCTCGCTGGGCAGCCCGAGGTACTGGGCGGAGGCCCCGGTAGCGATAATCAGTGCGTCACAGGTATACCGCGCGGTGCCCTGCAACTGAAACGGACGCACGCTGAGATCCACACTGTCGATGTGATCGAACACCACCTCGGCGTCGAAACGTTCCACGTGCTCCTGCATCTGCTGCATGAGTTGCGGGCCCTGCAGGTCGGCAGCGCCGCCGGGCCAGTTTTCCACTTCGGTGGTGGTGGTAAGCTGCCCACCCTGCTGGATGCCGGTAATCACCAGCGGCTGAAGATTCGCGCGCGCGGCGTAGACCGCCGCAGTGTAGCCAGCCGGGCCACTGCCCAGAATAATCAGTTTCTTGTGGATCGCATCGCTCATTACCTGTTTCCTGCTCCATGGTGGATGTGATGCCCGTAGCTCGCTGTTGTGCGGCGAAGCCTCTGGGCCGGGGCTTCAGTCGCGCGCGCTCTCTCAGGGCGTACTATGTCTATGAGGGCGCACTATGGTACTTTAAAGCCTGCGGCCGGACAAAGATCGGTGTTGGATTAAAAGAGCGATATAAGACTTTGAAATAAGTCAAATATTGCCTCACAATTGCGCCGCGCTATGAATCCGATAGCGGGCACTCGAGCCTCGGATGCCTGGCGGTGTGCATGGCATCGATTCCCGCGACGACATTAGGGCACAGCGTGGCGAACAGCAGCAGCTCAGACAACATTCTCGGCCCGCGGTTACGCGAGGGCGCTTTTATCGGCGTTACCGCCATGTGCCTGTACCTGCTGCTGGCTCTGGCTAGCTACAGCGCCCGCGATCCCGGATGGTCGGCCACGGGCTCAGATGCCTCCATCCACAATCTTGGCGGCCCTACTGGCGCGTGGCTGGCGGATGTGTCGTTTTCCCTGGTGGGCTATGCGGCCTATCTGTTCCCGCTGCTGCTGGCCTACCGCGCACTGATCATTCTGCTGGAAAGGCACCAGTCCGCAGGTTTTGACTGGGTGACCTTTGGCATTCGCACGCTGGGGCTGGTGCTGGTGATGATCGCCGGGACCGCGCTGGCAGCCATGAATGACACTGGCGGGGGCGTACTGCCGCAGGGTGCCGGCGGCATTCTCGGACAGGCCATAGGGGATGCATTTACGCTGGCCTTCTCCGAAGTGGGCAGCCGCCTGTTGTTGCTGGCGATATTTCTTTTCGGCCTTACCATCTTTACCGACCTGAGCTGGCTGACGGTCATGGAAAAGCTCGGCGCCTGGAGCCTGGGCGCCTGGCAAACCGTGCACGGCTGGTTTCTGAATACATTGAACCGCATGCGTACGCGCCGCGAGCGTGAGCGCGCCGTAGAAGCGCGCAAGGTAGTGATCAGCGAGCACGTGGAGAAGGAGAAGAAGCGTACGCCGCCGAAGATCAAATCACTCAATATACCGCCCGAGAAAAGCGAGCGTGTCGAACGCGAAAAACAACAACCGCTGTTTGACGCGCCGGCCACCGGCGACCTGCCGCGTCTGGAATTACTGGACGCCCAGGAGAAGGATACCGAGCGGGGTTTCTCCAAGGAGGCGCTCGAAGGCCTGTCGAAGGTGCTCGAACTCAAGCTCGCCGATTTTGGCGTATCGGCGGAAGTGACCGCCGTTTACCCGGGCCCTGTGATCACGCGTTTCGAGATCCAGCCAGCGGCCGGCGTCAAGGTGTCGCGTATCTCTAACCTCGCCAAGGATCTTGCGCGCTCACTGGCGGTGGTCAGCGTGCGCGTGGTGGAGGTGATTCCGGGTAAATCGGTTGTGGGTATTGAGATTCCGAACGAAGATCGCCAGGTAGTGAATTTTCGCGAGGTGTTGTCATCGAAAGCGTTTGAGCACGCCAAGTCACCGCTGACGCTCGCTCTCGGACACGATATTTCCGGGCATCCGGTAGTTGCCGATCTGGCGAAGATGCCCCATCTACTCGTGGCGGGAACCACGGGCTCGGGGAAGTCGGTGGGCGTGAATGCCATGCTGTTGAGCCTGCTATACAAATCCGGGCCCTCGGATGTGCGGCTGATCCTGGTCGACCCGAAGATGCTTGAGCTCTCTGTCTACGACGGTATTCCTCACCTGCTCACGCCGGTAATCACAGACATGAAGGATGCAGCCAATGGCCTGCGCTGGTGCGTTGCCGAGATGGAGAGACGCTACAAGCTTATGGCGGCACTCGGGGTGCGCAATCTGGCCGGCTACAACCGCAAGGTGCTGGACGCCACCCGCGCAGGCTCGCCTATCGCCGATCCATTGTGGATACCGGATCCCATGCTTGCCCTGACAGACGAGGAACAGACGCCGCCCGACCTGGATAAACTACCGAGTATCGTTGTTGTCATCGATGAGTTCGCCGACATGATGATGATTGTCGGCAAGAAAGTGGAGCAGCTTATTGCGCGCATCGCGCAGAAAGCGCGAGCCGCCGGCATTCACCTGATTCTTGCGACACAGCGCCCCTCGGTGGATGTAATCACCGGCCTGATCAAGGCGAACATTCCGACGCGCATTGCCTTCCAGGTGTCCTCCAAGGTGGACTCGCGCACGATCCTGGACCAGGGCGGCGCCGATCAACTCCTGGGTCACGGAGACATGCTCTACCTGCCTCCGGGTAGCGGCCTGCCTGTACGCGTACACGGCGCATTCTGCAGCGATGAAGAGGTACATCGGGTGGTGGCAGACTGGCAGAAACGCGGCCAGCCTCGATATATAGAGGGTCTGCTGGACGAAGGTAGCGGCACGCCGGTGACGCCCGGCGAGCTACAGGCGGAATCCAGCGGTGATGATGAGGAGAGCGATGCGCTGTACGACCAGGCGGTGCACTACGTCACCCAGAGCCGGCGTGCTTCCATCTCATCGGTACAACGTAAGCTGCGTATCGGATACAACCGCGCCGCCAGACTGATTGAAACCATGGAGATGACGGGCGTCGTCTCCGAAATGGGCACCAATGGCCAGCGCGAAGTACTGGCGCCGCCGCCACCCGAAAGCTGATCACAGCGAGAACGGCATGCGAAAATATCTTCTGAGTCTGTGCCTGTGTCTGACCCTGGGGCCGTGGTTGTCCGCCGCCGCGAGTGCGAGCGAGCAGGACGGAGCAGAAGCCCTGATTGAGGCTCTCGCGGGCCTGGAGCATTTGCAGGGCAACTTCGAACAGCGGCAATTCGATACCGGAGACACATTGATTGCCGAGTCAAAGGGCCGTTTCAAGCTGTTGCGGCCGGGCTATTTCTCCTGGGAGATCACTGCCCCCGACAGCCAGATCGTGATCGCGACGCCGGAATACCTGTGGCACTACGACCGCGACCTGGAGACGGTTACCCGACGCCCGGTAGCCTCCGGGGGCGGAACAACGCCGCTACAGATTCTGGGTGGGAACGCGCAGGCCCTGCGCCGCGATTTTCTGATCTCACCCATTGAACCGGGTGTCTTCTTCCTCGAATCGCTCGACAGCGAAGTCGGATTCGAAACCATGACGTTGACCCTGGATAAAGGACGCCCCTCGCGCATGGATATCCGCGACAACCTCAAACAGCGAGTGGTGGTGGATTTCCTGGAACTCGACGGCAGTACCCCACTAACGCCAGAGGATTTCGCCTTCGAGCCGCCCCCCGGAGTCGATCTTTTTCATTATGACGAGTGACCTGTTTCAGGGGCCGGCGAACGCGAAGGAGGGCCCGGGTGCCTACCAGCCGCTGGCGGCGCGGGTGCGGCCCACATCCTTACACGGGTACGTCGGGCAGGATCACCTGTTGGCAGAGGGAAAGCCCCTGCGAACCGCGATCGATAGTGGGCAGTTGCATTCCATGGTGCTCTGGGGCCCTCCGGGTACCGGTAAAACTACGCTGGCACGCCTCGCTGCAGAACGGGCCGACGCGCACTTTTTGCAATTGTCCGCGGTGCTTGGCGGCGTGCGGGACATTCGCGAAGCGATCGCCGTAGCGCAGCGTGAACGTGCGGTGGGGCGCAACACGGTGCTGTTTGTCGACGAGGTGCACCGCTTCAACAAATCACAGCAGGATGCCTTCCTGCCCTATGTAGAGGACGGCACGCTCATATTTATCGGTGCAACCACCGAAAACCCCGCCTTTGAACTGAACAACGCTCTGCTTTCCAGAGCCCGGGTTTACAAGCTCAGATCACTGCAGCCCGAAGAGCTGGAAAGCGTGCTCCTGCAGGGGGTTGCGGGGTTGCAGCCACCAGTGACCGTGGCCGATGGCTGTCTCGCCCGTATGGCGGCCTGCGCCGATGGCGACGCGCGCCGGGCGCTCAACCTGTTGGAGCTTGCCGCGGACATGGCCGAGCAGGGCCGGATAGACGACCAGACCCTGGACGAGGTGCTGCAGGCGTCCCTACGGCGTTTCGACAAGGGCGGTGATCAGTTTTACGATCAGATCAGCGCCCTGCACAAGGCGGTTCGCGGCAGTTCGCCTGATGCGGCGCTGTACTGGTTCTGTCGCATGCTGGATGGCGGATGCGACCCGCTTTACCTGGCGCGCCGCGTGGTACGCATGGCGAGTGAAGATATTGGCAACGCCGATCCGCGCGCGCTCGGGCTGGCACTGGACGCCTGGCAGGTGCAGGAACGCCTGGGAAGTCCGGAAGGGGAACTGGCGGTGGCCCAGGCCATTGTCTACCTGGCCAGTGCCGCCAAGAGCAACGCGGTATACACGGCATTCAACGCCGCCCGGGAGGATGTCGAAGCGTCTGGCACGCAGGAAGTTCCATTGCATCTGCGCAATGCCCCCACGGCGCTCGCAAAATCCCTGTCGCATGGCGCAGGCTACCGCTATGCGCATGACGAGGAGGACGGCTACGCGGCGGGCGAGAACTATTTCCCCGAGGCGCTGCGTGAACGGCGCTACTACTTCCCGGTGGCGCGCGGCCTCGAGCAGCAGATCAGCGACAAGCTGGAGTACCTGCGCAGCAAAGACAAACACAGTACAATGCAGCGCTACGAGTAGCGCGCCCCGGCAACGTCATGAAATACCTTCTATTTGTCGCCCTCGGTGGCGCATCCGGCGCAGTATCACGGCACCTCCTGGCCAACTGGGTACACGGTCTATGGGAGGGAAAGCTCCCCCTGGGCACGCTGCTGGTCAATCTGCTTGGCTCCTTCGCAATCGGCATCATCTATGTTCTGATTGTCGAAAAGGAACTGCTTCACCCCGATTGGCGAGGCGTATTGATGGTGGGATTTGTGGGCGCATTCACCACCTTCTCCACCTTCTCGCTGGAGGCAATTGGCCTGTTCGAAGCCGGCCACCCCGGCCACGCGGTGGCCTATATGTTTGCCAGCGCGGTGCTGTGTGTCGTCATGGCCGGAATCGCCATGCACCTGACGCGCGCGGTGTTGTGACAGGCGCGCGCACGAGGCAATTGGCTGCGTATTGTTTAATCCATCCACAAACGGGAAATAGTGCATGCTGGACATCAAGACTGTCAGAAAGGACCCCGCTGCAGTGGCACAGGCGCTGGCGCGACGTGGACTGCGTTTTGATGTAGAGCAGTTCCTCGAACTGGATGCCAGACGCAAGCAGGCCGACATGGACAGCCAGAACCTGTTGGCAGAGCGCAAGAGTGCCTCGAAGAAAATCGGCGTACTGGTCAGCGAAGGTGTAAGTGTTGAAGACGCCAAGGCGCAGGTGAATGCAACGCTGGAGAAAATAGCCGGGCAACTGGACGCGCTGACCCTGCAGGCAAAGCAGGCCCAGGAAGCACTCGACAGCCTGTTGCTCGAGACGCCCAACCTGCCGGCGCAGGAGGTGCCCGATGGCGCCAGCGAAGCTGAAAATCTGGAACTGTCTCGCTGGGGTGAGCCTCCCGAGTTCGATTTTGAAGCCCTGGATCACGTAGCACTGGGTGAGGCGCTGGGCCAGCTGGATGGCGAGACCGCGGGCAAGATCACCGGGTCGCGGTTCGTCGTCATGTACCACGGGCTCGCGAGGCTGCACCGGGCGCTGGTGCAGTTCATGCTCGATCTGCATACAGGTGAGCACGGCTATGTTGAAGTGTATGTGCCTTACATCGTCAATCGTGCTTCCTTGGTAGGCACCGGGAACCTGCCCAAATTCGAGGCGGATCTGTTTCGTTTACATGCAGATCAGCCGCTGTACCTGATTCCTACCGCGGAGGTTCCTGTTACGAATATCGCGCGGGAGAGAATTTTCGAAGCATCTGAGATGGGGGATCGCGGCCTGCGTTTTGCCGCGCACACGCCCTGTTTTCGCAGCGAGGCAGGCAGCTATGGCAAGGATGTGCGCGGCATGATTCGCCAGCATCAGTTTGAGAAGGTCGAACTGGTGCAGCTCGTGCGCCCCGCGGATTCCAGCGCGGCGCTCGAAGAGCTCACAGGCCACGCCGAAAGAGTGCTGCAGCTGCTTGGCCTGGCCTATCGCAAGGTTGCCCTGTGCGCGGGTGACCTGGGCTTTTCGGCCCGGCGCACTTACGATCTGGAAGTCTGGTTGCCGGGCCAGGCGGCCTACCGCGAAATCTCCTCCTGTTCGAGTTTTGGTGATTATCAGGCGCGGCGCATGCAGGCGCGCTGGCGCAACCCCGACACAGGGAAGCCGGAACTGCTGCATACCCTTAACGGCTCCGGCCTGGCCATTGGCCGGACTCTGGTTGCTATCATGGAGAATTACCAGCGCGCGGATGGCAGTATCAGCATCCCCGAGGTCCTGCGGGGTTATATGGGCGGCCAGTCGCTGCTCACAGCTTGAAGGTCTGTATGCCGATATTTAAAGCGGTCGTGGCACGGAAATCCGGTGGCGTGAGAGCATAACGCCATGGAGTATCTGCCCCTGTGCATGCAACTCACTGGCCAGCCGGTGCTGTTGGTTGGGGGTGGAGTGGTTGCCGTGCGCAAGGCCCGGCTGCTGCTGCGCGCCGGCGCGCAACTCAGCGTGGTCGCGCCCGTCATCTGCGATGAGATGCGCGAGCTGGTGCATGCGCACAACAGTCAGTGGAAAAGTGCGGGGTATCAGGCCGAGGATCTTGCCGGTGTCAGGCTGGTGGTTGCGGCCACCAACGATGCAAATGTCAACCTGCAGGTGTCAGGGGATGCCAGCGAGCGCGGCATTCCCGTCAATGTGGTGGATGCCCCGGAATTGTGCTCGGTGATATTTCCCGCGATTGTGGATCGCAATCCCATGCTTGTGGCCATCAGCAGCAGCGGTCGCAGCCCAGTTCTGGCGCGTGCGTTGCGCCGCAACATTGAGGCCATGCTGCCGGCCGCACTTGGCCGGCTCGCCGATTTTGCCGGGGCACAGCGCGATCTGGTAAAAGAGGCGCTACCTGAAGAATCGTCACGGCGCCTGTTCTGGGAGCAGGTGCTGGAGAGCAATGTCGCCGAGTTGGTGCTCGCCGGTCGCGAGGAAGAGGCGCTCGCTTCCCTGCGCGAGAGCCTCAGGGATTCCGCGGTGTTGAAGCAGGGTGAAGTCTACCTGATCGGGGCAGGGCCCGGGGATCCCGATCTGCTGACTTTCAAGGCAGCCCGGCTGTTGCAGCGCGCCGACGTGGTCCTGTACGACCGCCTGGTGAACCCCGTGATCGTGGATATGGCGAGACGCGATGCCGAGCGGATTTACGTGGGCAAGCGGCGCGCGGAGCACACGCTGCCCCAGGACGAAATCAATCGCTTGCTGGTGGATCTGGCGAAATCCGGCAAGCGCGTGGTGCGCTTGAAGGGTGGAGATCCGTTTGTGTTTGGACGCGGCGGCGAGGAGATCGACCTGCTGGCGCGCGAGAACATTCCTTTCCAGGTTGTGCCAGGCATCACGGCGGCCAACGGAGCGGCCTGTTACGCCGGCATCCCGCTGACCCACCGTGACCATGCTCAGTCGGTACGTTTCGTTGCGGGCTACCTGAAAGGCAATAAAGTTGAGCATGACTGGACGCAATTCCAGTCAACAACGGAGACACTGGTATTTTATATGGGGCTGGTAGGTCTGCCCGTCATCTGCGAACAGCTGATGGCGCATGGCCGGAGTCCGGAGACGCCGGCCGCACTGGTGGAGCGGGCAACCTTGCCGGAGCAGCGCGTGCTGACGGGATCGCTGGTCACCTTGCCCGGGATCGTGGCACGTGAAGAGCCCTCTGCGCCCACACTATTGATTATCGGCGGCGTGGTGAATCTGCACGCTTCGCTGTCCTGGTTCAGTCCCGATGCCTGAGCAGCGCCAGTGACAGCAGCACGGACTCTCTCACTATCACACAACGGACCCCGATAATTACAGAGGCTCCGGGGCTTCCTGTTTGGAGTTGTGCACGGCAAAGCGTTGCTGCTTGAGCATCAGGGCATCCGCCAGTACGTGCGCGGCCTCGAGCAGGAGTACATCGTCGGCGGCGTTTGGATCTTCAGAGAACATGAGCGGGTCTTCGAGCTCATCGCTCTCCTCACCCTCGTCTTCAAGCGCGCTCAGGAGTTCTTCACCTTTGGCCTTGCGCCGTTTGTTCTCGATCGAAAGCACCTTGCTTTCCTGATCGTCACGCAACGCAATGCGCGATTTCTCATTCAGCGGCAACTCAGTAATCTTGCGCGTCTCCCGGGCGAGCGCCACCTGGTCTTCGAGGAAGACGAAATCCGGGTTACGCGCGCTACGGGCGTGAAACTGTTCGTTGACCGCGGGCAGGACCGTTGACAGATCGTTGTAGCTGCGATGCCTCACCGGGTTTATCTGATCCCAGCTGAGAGCGCGATCCAGGGCGCTTTCGCCGACTTCCTCGATGTTATACAGCGTTGGGAACGTGACATCCGGCACTACACCGCGATGCTGGGTGCTCTCACCCGAAATGCGGTAGAACTTGCTTTCGGTAATTTTCAGTTGTCCCTCGGTCAGCGGTATGAGGGTTTGCACAGTGCCTTTGCCAAATGAGCGGTCGCCGACGATGATTCCGCGCTGGTAATCCTGAATGGCGCCTGCAAATATTTCCGATGCCGAGGCGCTCAGGCGATTAACCAGCACAACCAGCGGCCCGTCGTAGTAATCGCTTTTCAGTCGCTTGCCGTCGCGCCATACGCGGCGGGAGGAGTGCCGAATCTGCACAGTCGGGCCATACTCAATGAACAGGCCGGTGAGTTCGTTGGCTTCCTGCAGCGAGCCTCCACCGTTGTTGCGCAGGTCCACGACAATACCTTCGACGTTGTCTGCCTGCAGTTCATCCAGCAACTTTCTCACGTCCCGTGTGGTGCTCTTGTAGTCCTTCTCGCCGCGCCGCATGGCATCAAAATCGATGTAGAAGGCGGGAATGGTTATTACGCCGATCTTGATGGGGTGTTCACCGTTGGGAATTTCCAGAATTTTCTTCTGTGCGGACTGTTCTTCCAGCTTCACCTTGTTGCGCACAATGGTAATGAGCTTGCGCTGATCGGAGGTTTTGGCCTTTGCCGGGATGACCTCCAGGCGAACAGTGGAATCTTTCGGCCCCCGAATGAGCTCTACGACTTCGTCAAGCCGCCAGCCGATGACGTCCTCCATGGCGCCTCCCTGGCCCTGGCCCACCGCTACGATGCGGTCTGAAGGCTGCAATTCGCCCTGTTTGTCGGCCGGCCCCTTGGCCACCAGACGGGCCACCTTGGTGTACTCGTCCTCGGTTTGCAGCACAGCGCCAATACCTTCCAGCGAAAGGCTCATGTTGATATTGAAGTTTTCCGAGCGCCGCGGCGACAGGTAGTTGGTATGGGGGTCGTACAGCTCCGTAAGCGAATTGGCGAAGATCTGGAAGACATCCTGGCTGTTGTACTGCCGCACCCGTGAAAGCTGGCTTTCGTAGCGCTTTTTCAGCGTAGGCGTGATTTCCTCATCCGGCTTGTCAGCCAGTCGCAGGCTCAATACCTGGTTCTTCAACTGCTTGCGCCAGCGCTCGTCAAGTTCTTCAGCAGACTTCGCCCAGGGCCGTTGCTCGGCATCCAGTTCATAGAATTCATCGCGGTTGAAGTCCATCGCGGCGATCGTCGCGGGCAGGTCGGCTATAAGGCTTTCCAGGCGCGCCTCCAGCCGCTGCTGGAAGCGATTGAAAATCACGAAACCGGCCTCCAGCTCTCCCTTGGGAAGCTGGTCGTCCATCACCAGGCGGTATTTTTCGAACTCCGCAATGTCCTCGGCCGTAAAAAACATGCGGCTGCGATCCAGGCTTTCGATGTAGCTGTCCAGATGTTGCGAGGAGAGTGCGTCCGTATAGGCCAGTGAGGCATAGTGGCGATCTTCGAGCTGGTCCAGCAACTCAACAATTGTCTCTCGCTGTCCATCGGAATAATCAATGACCGCCCAGACGGGATTGCTGAACAGGCCGCACACGATCAGAAGGGCGGCAAGGCGACGCAGGGCAGTGTTCACGGGGTTAACTGGGATCAAGGGACCAATACTCGGGTTGTTGAACGAAGATTATACAATTCTAGTGCCCGCCGGGGCTGCTGAAAAAGGTACTTTTATAGATTGCGTGATGGCGAAAAAGTTCGGCCTGTCACTACTGGCCATTGCACCTGGCCAGCAAATCCCCCGGCGGTCTGCACCCGGCGATTTGCCCGCGCTCCATACGGCCTCGAATTGCAACACCGTACTCTGATTATAGGTTACATATTCCCGGAGGTACACGGTCGGTTCCGTGAAGTAGATCACCTCCGGAGCGCTTGCCTGCGCGCCTTCGCCGATCCGCCGGCTGTTGCGTGCATTTGCATTGCCTGGAGTTTAATGGCACATTTTGTGCCACATTATCCGGTGGCAAAACCGCCAATAACAGCGCCGATCCTGACGGGGCAGCTGCAATGACAATGGATTACACCCTCTACGGTAGCGATCATTCCCTGTTCACGGGCAAGGTGCGGGCCTACCTGCGTTATAAGGGGTTGGCGTTTGAAGAGCGTCTGGCCACCCGGGACATCTATAAAAACGTCATATTGCCCAATATCGGTGCACCAATTATCCCGGTGCTGGAAACGGCGGCGGGCGAGTTTGTTCAGGACACCACCGACATCATCGACTTTCTCGAGGCGCGCCATCCCGAGGCGCCGGTGTACCCGCAGGCGCCCGTACAGCGCCTGGTGGCACTGTTGCTGGAAATGTTTGGTGACGAATGGCTGATCATACCGGCCATGCATTATCGCTGGAGTGTGATTGATCAGCAGTATGAGTTTGTGATGGCGGAGTTTGGCCGTCTCAGCAACCCCGAGGCCAGTCACGCGGAGCAGGTCAGCCTTGGAGAGCGGCTGTCGAAACCTTTCAGTGGCATGCTGCCGGCCCTGGGCATTACCCCGGATACGATCCCCGGCATTGAAGCGGCCTATCTGCAGCTGCTGGATCAACTCGAGCTGCATTTCGCGCAACATGCTTTCCTGCTGGGTTCACGACCCTGCATCGGCGACTACGGCTTCATGGGGCCGTTGTATGCGCACCTTGGGCGCGACCCCGTGCCGCTGGCGATCATGAAGAAGCGGGCACCCCATGTGCACGCCTGGGTGGAACGCATGAACGACCCGCTGCCTTGCAGCGGTGAGTTTCTCGCACAGGACGAGATTCCGGAAACCCTGATTCCCATATTACAGACTCTCTGCCTTGACCAGTTACCGGACGTGCTGGATGTCGTGGAAAGCAACAGGCGCTGGCTACAGGACAACCCGGGGGGCAGTATCCCCCGATTTCTGGGGATGCATCCGTTCACCTTTGGCGCCGCCCGGGGTGAGCGGGTTGTCAGCAGCTATGTGCAGTGGCTGTTTCAGCGCCCCTGGCGCCACTACCAGAACCTCGGCGACAGCGAGCGCGCGAGCGTCGATACCCTCCTGATGCGTATCGGGGGCCTGCCTGCGTTACAGTGCGCGCTGCCACACTGGCTGGTGCGCTGTCCCGGACAGCTGGAGCTGGTGGAGGGCGCACCGCACTGAACACGGCGCCGGCTGAAGCCGTCGCGCGCAACACACACCATAAAAATGGAGAAAACCATGCTCGATAAAAGTGTCAAGATACTGGTGATTCTGGCAAGTACACTGCTGCTGGTGAGCGGTATACGCTGGCTCGTCGATCCCGCGGGATCGGCAGCCGGACTGGGAATGCCCTTGCTGGATGGTATTGGGAGAAGCTCCCAGATCGGCGACCTCAGTGCGTTTTTTCTTGTTGCCGGCGGCTTTGGCCTGCTGGGCGTCCTGCGGGGCAATGCCACGCTGCTGTACACGCCCGCAGCTTTGGTGGGAGCGGCCGCCGTGCTGCGTATTCTCGCCACGCTGCTGCACGATGCCGGGCTGGCCACGCAGCTGATTGCCGTCGAAGCGGTGCTGTTGGTGATATTTGTCGCAGGCGCACAGCGTGCTCAACGCATCCCCTAAACATGGCGGGGCGCATTGCCCGCAGGGAGAACAATAATGGCTGAACCGTTTCAGGAGCAGGGTGGCGCCTCCACCATGGACCCGGGGCGTGTCCGGCGTTGGCTGACATCGAGGGTGATGACGCGGCTCTGTCGGCCAGAGCGCATGGCGCGGCTGCGGGCGAAAGCTGAGCAACGTCGCAAGCGGGCCGGGCAACGCCACGTCGTAGAAGTGTTCTATCAGCCTGACGACAGCTACAGCCATCTCCTGGCACAGGTATTACCGGCCTTTGCAGCGCGCTACGACGTGGAGCTGATATGCCACCTCGTCGCGGGGCCCGGCGGCAGAAATGTGCCCGAGCCCGAGTTGCTGACGCGCCTGTCTCGCTACGATGCACGCTGTATCGCGCCTGGCTACGGCCTCACATTTCCCGGGCGCGACGATGCGCCACCGCCGGCTGCGTTGAGCGAACTCGCGGGCAGCGTATTGGGAGGCCTCGATAATACGGCGTTCGTGGAAAACGTGGCCGCCGTGGGTCGCGCGCTCTGGTCGGAGGATGAACTGGCGATGAGCGCGCTGGCCGAGACGCTTGGCCGGGCCCCAAAGGACGCCGTGACCGCGCGATTCGAGGCCGGGAATACCCGGCGCGCGGAGCTTGGCCACTATGCAGGCGGGATGCTGTACTACGCAGGCGAGTGGTACTGGGGGGTGGATCGCCTGTATCACCTTGAGGAGCGCCTCGCGGCACTTGGCGCCGATCGATCCCCGGGCGAGCGCCCACTGGTGCAGAGGCCGGTCATCGACGGCGGGCCGCTCAGGGATGATGGCAGCCTCACACTGGAAGTGTTTCCCTCCCTGAGAAGCCCCTACACCGCGATCAGCTTCGACCGGGCGCTCAAGCTGGCGGATGACAGCGGAGTCACACTCAAGGTGCGGCCGGTGTTGCCCATGGTGATGCGCGGCGCGCCCATCACCCGGCAGAAGGGAATGTATATCTTCTGGGATACCGCACGCGAGGCGCGCGCCGCGGGAGTGCCTTTCGGTCCCTGCTATGACCCCATAGGCGAACCGGTGCGACGCGCCTATGCACTGTATCCGTGGGCCTGCGAGCAGGGCAGGGGAAACGCACTGATCAGCGCCTTTCTGCATTGCGCCTTCGCACGCGGCGTCAACACCAACCGCGAGGCCGGCATGCGTGAAGTAGTGGAAGCGGCGGGCCTCGACTGGGCTGAGGCAAAAAAACACAGGCAGGACGCGACCTGGCAGGCGATGCTGGAGGCGAACCGCCTGGCGATGTACGCGGCGGGCCTCTGGGGCGTGCCGAGCTTTCGCCTGCTTGACGCCAGCGGCAGTGAGTTGCTCGCGCTGTGGGGGCAGGATCGTCTCTGGGTCCTCGCACAGGAAATTCAGCGACAACTGGCGGCGCGCCGCTAGCGGGAATCGGGGCGACTTCCAGACAAGTGTTGCCGTTGTAAACATCGCGCAATATAGTGGGCAACCCCGCGCGGCGACGCGACTTCCGCCGGCGCCACTTGCGTATGCAATTGAGGCAATACGGGCAACCAATCGATTTGATCAGCGCTCTAGTGAGACGCAATGAGTGAGCGCAAAGACAGGGAGAGAAACGATGGATACGCAGTTCAGCCAGGAAGATCTCGCGTTTCGGGACGCAGTCAGGACATTTCTCGATAGCGCCTGGACAGATGAACTCAAGGCCAAAATCGGCAACCTTGCCACCATGCGCGATGGCATGATCGAGTGGCAGCGCAGGCTGCACGCACAGGGCTGGGTAGCACCCAACTGGCCGGTGGAACACGGGGGCACGGGCTGGAGCGTGACGCAGACGTTTATTTTCAACTCCGAACGGGCTGCCGCGGGCGCGCCCGATGTCATGCCGTTTGGCGTGGTCATGGTGGCCCCGGTAATCATCGCCTACGGCAATGAGGAACAGAAGGCGAAATTCCTGCCGCGCATTCTCAGCAGTGAGGACTGGTGGTGCCAGGGCTATTCAGAGCCCGGCGCAGGTTCGGATCTGGCGTCGCTGAAATGTCGCGCCGACCGCGAAGGCGACGAGTATGTCATCAACGGCAGCAAGATCTGGACGACCTACGCCCAGTACGCCAACTGGATTTTCTGCCTGGTGCGCACTGACAGTTCGGGCCGCAAGCAGGAGGGCATCACATTCCTGCTGATCGACATGAACAGCCCGGGCGTGACGGTGCGCCCGATTGACACCATTGATGGCTTTCACCACCTGAACGAAGTGTTCTTTGAAAATGTGCGCGTCCCAGTGGAAAACCGCATTGGGGAGGAGGGCAAGGGCTGGACCTATGCGAAGTCGCTGCTGGTGCACGAGCGCCTGTCGATCGCAGAGGTTGCGGATTCCAAGCGCGGGCTGAAGGAGGTGCGTGAACTGGCGCGCCGTGAAACCGGCGGCGGGAGTTCCCTGCTCAGCGATCCGCTGTTTGCCCAGCGTCTGGTAGAGACCGAGATTAAACTGATGGCGGTGGAATATACGGAGTTGCGCGCACTGGCGGCCATAGCGGAGGGTAAGGAGCCCGGCCCGGAATCCTCCCTGTTAAAGCTCCAGGGCACCGAGATCCAGCAGGCGGTCCAGGAGTTGCGCATGGATGTCGCAGGCTACTATAGCGGTACCCTGCAGGGCGAGCTCAGCGCCGAACAGCTTGGCCACCAGTTCGCGGACTATGCACAGAAGCAGTATTTCCGCGGCCGCGCCAGTTCGATCTACGGCGGCTCCAATGAAGTACAGAAAAATATCACCGCCAAGTACGTGCTCGGACTGTAGGAGACCAGCGATGAACTTTAACCTGAACGAAGAGCAGATCCTGATCAAGGATAGCATCGCCCGCTTTGTCGACGAGCAGTATCCTTTCGATAAACGTAATGCCACGGTGGCCATGCAACATGGCTTTAACCCGGATCACTGGCGCCAGTTCGCGGAACTCGGCTGGCTGTCCATTCCCTTTGCTGAAACGCACGGCGGGTTTAGCGGCGGGCCGGTGGACACCATGGTGATCATGCAGGAATTTGGTCGCGGCCTGGTGGCGGAACCCTATCTGGCAACGGTGCTGTTGTTTGGGGGCCTGCTGGAGGCAGGTGCCGATGCCGAAGTACAGGAGCAGTATATTCCGCAGATTATCGCGGGAGAGTTACAGGGCGCTTTCGCCTATCTGGAGCAACAGAGCCGCTATGCGCTGTCAGACATCGCCACCAGCGCGAGTGAACAGGACGGCGGCTGGATACTGAACGGCGAGAAAGCCGTGGTTCTCAATGGTGGCGCCGCGCAGAAGCTGATTGTGGCCGCGCGCACCGGAGACGCGCAAACAGACGAATCGGGCATTAGCCTGTTTCTGGTCGATGCGCAGGCCCCCGGCCTGGCGCGCACCAGCTATCGCATGACAGACGGGCAGGAAGCGGCAAATATCCAGTTCAGTGATGTAGCCGCCGAGAGCGTTATCGGCGAGATTGGCCGGGGCTTTGAACTCATGCAACCGGTGATCGACAATGCCATGCTGGCAACTTGCGCACAGGCCCTGGGCGCCATGGAATATCTGCAGCAGGCAACGCTCGAGTACTGCAAAACGCGCGAACAGTTCGGCGTGCCGATCGGTTCTTTCCAGGCGCTGCAGCATCGGCTCGTGGATACTTTCGCGGCCTGTGAAAATACCCGCTCGCTGCTCTATCGCGCCGTGTGCGCAATGCAGGCTGACAGCGACGACGCCGCGAGAAGCCTGCTGGCGCTCAAGGTCATGGCCGGCAGGGCGGGACGCCACATTGGCGGCGAGGCTATCCAGTTGCACGGCGGTATGGGAATGACCAACGAATTGTCGGTGGGCTTCTACGTCAAACGTCTGATGATTCTCAACACGCTGTTCGGCGATGCCGATCACCACGCGCAACGCTTTGCCGCGCTGGTCAATGCCTCAGGGTCGGCCGGCTCGGATTCGGCCGCTCAGGCGGCCTGATCACGGGCGGCATACTGCTTGCTGAGGGCCTCGCGGATTCAGACCATCTTATGGCTTGATCCGAACGGCGGGGTCAGGGTGCGGTTCACTCCGCTCTCGACATCCCCCACTCGCCACAGCGGCTCCCAGGCGCCATGCCTGTCAAGCACGTCGCGAACGCTGGAGCGCGCGCTTTCCGGCAACGCCTCAAAGTGATATCGGAGCTGTTCCAGACACCACATCCGGTAGCGTGAAGTGCGTGCCTTGCGATAGGTCACGCCGCCAACTGTGGGGCTGAAGCGCGACCTCCCTGCGGCGACTGCCTCTGCATTCGCACACAGATAGGGCAGATACACCGCGCCGATGTCGCGCAGCCAGGGGCTCCAGTCTTCGGGTATTTCGTGCAACCAGTCGGCTGTGACACTTTCCGGGCGACAGTTCCAGAGCCTCGCCACCCATTCAAACACTGCCGGGGCACGCTGTTTCATGATTTCCGCCGGCACGGGATCCTGGGAAAAGTGACGCAGGAATGGGCCGGCAAAGGCGATATCCGCGAGGCTGGGGCTGTTGCCCAGCAGGTATGCACGTTGTTGCAGTGCCGCGTCCAGCCAGGCGAGGTTGTTCAGGTAGATAGCTTCCACCTGGCGATGATTCGCCTCGGTGACACCATCCCCCACGGTGTAGGTACCCCGCTGACGCCGGCGTAAATACCAGCGTTTCAGCGGAGGGGGAACCGGCACACCCGCTGTCAGTTCGTCGGCCAGGTGGCGGCTTTGCAATAAGGCGCTGCCCGTGTAGTACCAGCGGAAATGCATGGCTGGACGCCATAGCCATTCATCCGCATAGTCTTCGAGTAGCAGGCAGAAAAATCGCAGTACCGGCTCCTGGGGTATTACCGGTGGCAGCGGTTGCTGTTGTTCCAGCCAGGCGATAATCGGCGTGGTGTCGGAAAGCCAGCGCCCGTCTGCGAGTTGCACCGCCGGCATTTGCGAGGTTCCCGTGGCGCGTCGCACAATGGGCATGATGCGCCGACCATGCATGGGTTCAAGGGTGTAGGCAATATTCTTTGCGCGCAGATACACTTCCAGCTTGCCGGTGAAATACGACAGGGTAGAGCCGTAAACCGTGAGCGGCGAAATTGTACCGTGCATGACCGGGATACCTTCTCTGGTGACAACTTTTTTCGACTACGGCTCGAGCGTCAATTCGGGTTGTGAATCCATGCGCTGGCTCAAGCCTCTCCCGTTAGACGCATCTGCAGACGATTCATGCCACTCACCCAGCGGTCGTAATCGGTTGCCTTGCGCTGCATATAATCCCTGACCTGCGGGTGCGTGAGGATGAGAAAGGCGTCGCGCTCGAGATGTTCCAGCACGATATCGGCCACTTCATCCGGTTCGAGCATGCCATCGGTGCTCGCGGCCTGCGTGCCCGTGTCTTCGCTGTTGGCGGTCATGGCCGTGCGCACCGCCTGGGGACACAGCACGGAGACCTTGATACCCTTGTGCGCATAGGTCATGCAAAGCCACTCGGCAAAACCCACCGCGGCGTGCTTGGTAACGCCGTAGGCGGCGCCACCAATCTGGTTCAACAAGCCAGCGGCAGAGGCGGTATTGAGGAAATATCCGCCCCCCCGCTGAAGCATGCGCGGCACCAGATGACGCGCGGCGTAGACGTGTGCCATCACATTCACATCCCAGCAGAGCTGCCATTCGTGGTTTGCGGATTGCTCGCTCGCGCCCGCACCCACCCCTGCGTTGGAGCAGAAAAGGTCAATCGGGCCGTACTCGGCTTCCGTGCGTTCAATTACGCCTGCAACTTCCTCTTCCCGCGTTACATCGGCAGTCATCGCGGTACATTTCTCGCCCAGGAGGGTAGCCGTCTCCTGTGCCGCCGCGGAGTTGATGTCGACGGCGACGACGGCTTTTGCGCCCGCCTGGCAAAACTTTGCAGCCAGAGCCCGCCCAATGCCTCCCCCCGCGCCAGTGACGACTACGATTTGGTTATCTGGCTGCATTGTCCGTCCCCTTTGAAATATCCGCGTTGATGATTCAGTTGCTGAAGGTCTGGGGATGGTAGTCTTCGCAACGGATAAAGTCATCTGCCGGTATTTGTAGCGATCAATTGCGACAAATACCAGACAACCGCAAAGCAGGGCCCTCGGTCGCAAGGCCAGTCCAGGCGTTAGGCGGGGACTCGCGCTGGTGCGATTTGGGGATAGCTGCTATGCTCTTTCCCACAAGTGCAATAGCAGGAACAGAGAGCCGGCACATGCAACGCACGGCAAAGCAGCAACCTCAGTTCCGGGGCGCACTGGTCCCAGCTTTCACCTGCAGCTAGTTTCATTCCACATGCCCGCCAACGCATCTCCACTCGTCTCGCCAGATTCCCTGATGTCACTAGCCAGCGACTACCAGGCGGTCAGAAAGCAGTCGCTCGAATTCTGTGAGCCGCTGGCAGTAGAAGATTTCGGCTTGCAGCGGGATGCGTTCGTGAGCCCGCCCAAATGGCACCTGGCGCATACCAGCTGGTTTTTCGAAACATTCCTGCTGCAACCTTTTCTGCCACAGTATCGCGCTCTCGACGAGCGTTACGAGTATCTGTTCAACTCCTATTACAACGCAGTGGGGGAACAGTTTCCACGCGCCAGCCGGGCGCTGCTGTCGCGACCAACGGTTGCCGAAGTGCGCGAGTATCGCGCGCACGTGGACCATCACATGGCGCGTCTGCTGGCACTGGAAAATCACCCCGACTGGCAGCTGATAGGTCAGCGCACACTGCTGGGCATCCAGCATGAAAAGCAGCACCAGGAGCTTTTTTTCACGGACTTGAAGTACTCGCTGGAGATGAACCCGCTGGCACCGGTTCTGTGGCCGGGGCAGGCGCTCTCGGCGGAGACATCTGCGCGGCCCCCTGCGGCCGGCTGGCGCCACTTTGAAGGCGGTCTGGTCGAAGTGGGTTACGCTGGAGACGGATTCTGTTTCGACAACGAACTACCGCGACACCGGTATTATCTGGAAGCTTTCAGCCTGGCTGACAGGCTTGTCACCAACGGCGAGTATCTCGAATTCGTCCTCGCTGGTGGCTATCAGCACTCCGAGTGGTGGCTGTCCGACGGCTGGGCGGCCGTGCAGGAAATGCAGTGGACAGCACCGCAGTACTGGCGTCGTCGCGACGGGGAGTTTCTCGAGTTCACACTCCACGGCCTCGAACCGCTGAACCCCGCGTTGCCGGTGTGCCATGTCAGCGCCTATGAAGCAGATGCCTACGCCCGCTGGGCAGGTGCACGGCTGCCTGCCGAGCAGGAGTGGGAGTGGGCGGCAACCCTGGCACGCTCGGGTTCGGTTCCTGAAACCCCAGCCGCCGGCGCGGCGCATTATCACCCCAGTGCTGCGCCAGACACGGGCAGTCTGCGACAGCTGTTCGGCGAGTGCTGGCAGTGGACAGCAAGCGCCTACGGCGCCTATCCGGGCTATCGGCCCGCCGCCGGCGCTATCGGCGAATACAATGGCAAGTTCATGAGCAATCAGCTGGTACTGCGCGGAGGCTCCTGTGTCACGCCGGCGGAGCACGCGCGAACCAGCTATCGCAACTTCTTTTATCCACGCGACCGCTGGCAGTTCAGCGGCATTCGCCTTGCGCGCTCAGACGAAGCGGCGCGTCCACAACCGGGATTTTCTAAATGACACAGGCGGCAACGAAGCATGCAAGCGTGAGGTTTATCGATCAGCACCCGGCGGTGACGGTAGGCACGCAGGAGATTCTGCAGGGGCTTCGCAAACCCCAGAAAGCATTGGAACCAAAGTGGTTTTACGATGAGAAGGGTTCCAGGCTGTTTGACCAGATTACCCGCCTGCCGGAGTATTATCCCAGCCGTACCGAGCGCCAGATACTGCAGCATTACAGCAGCGAAATCGCTACGGCTTGTGGTGGCGGCTGTGTGTTGATTGAACCCGGAGCGGGCAACTGTGCCAAGGTGCGTATCCTGCTGGATGACCTGCGCCCAGCGGTCTATGCACCCGTGGACATCTCTGCAGACTATCTGTGGAGCGCAGCGCGCGAGCTGGGCGGTGAATACCCGTGGCTCGATGTAGTCGCCGTGTGTGCCGACTTCAATTGCGACTGGTCGTTTGTAGAGCGCTTGCCGCCTGGCAAGCGGGTCATATTCTATCCTGGTTCCACCATTGGCAATCTCGAGCCCGCGGCCGCGGCCGTGTTCCTGCGGCGTGTGCGCGCAGTGCTCGGAGAGGGCGGCGGAGCGCTGGTGGGCGTCGATCTGCATAAATCCTCCACGCGCCTGAATGCCGCATACAACGACGCCGCCGGTATCACAGCAAAATTCAATCTGAACGTATTGCAACGTTTGAACGAGATCATGGGTGCAGACTTCGATGAATCCCGTTTCCGCCATCACGCCTTCTACAACGGCGCGCGACAACGCATTGAAATGCATCTCGTGAGCAAGGGCAGACAGAGCGTGACGCTGGGCGGTGAGCGCATCGATTTCGACGATGGCGAGAGCATTCATACCGAAAATTCCTATAAATACACTGTAGAGGGCTTCGCCGAACTCGCCGCCGGCGCCGGGCTGAGCCTTGAGCGCACCTGGCTGGACGAGGAGGAACTTTTCAGTGTGCACTATCTGCGGGCCGGCAATGCGCCCACGGGTGCCTCCTGACGCCTCAGTCCAAGCCTGGCGTATTGACGCTGCAGTCGGTGACGCGGCGCTACGCACGTGTCAACGCACTGGACAATGTCAGCCTGGATTTTCCCGCTGACGCCATTACCGCGGTTATCGGACGCAGCGGTTGCGGCAAATCCACGTTGCTGAAAGTGTGTAACGGGCTGGAGAGCCCCGATGCGGGGATTGTCCGCGTGTATGGCGAACCACTGGACTACGGCTCGCTTGCCCTCACCAGGCGGCGCATGGGCTACGCGGTGCAGGGAGTGGGCCTGTTTCCGCACCTCACGGCACGCGGCAACATCATACTGCTGGCGCAACTGGAGGGCTGGTCCGCGCATGCCATCGACCAGCGGCTTGAGGAACTGATCGCGCTCACGTGCCTGGAGGCGAGTGCACTGGACCGCTATCCGCACGAATTGAGTGGCGGACAGCAGCAGCGAGTGGGTCTTTGCCGCGCACTGCTGTTGCGTCCGGCGATTCTGCTGCTGGATGAGCCCTTCGCTGCGATCGACCCGCTGACCCGGCTGGAAATTCACGAACAACTTCTCGCGTTGCACAGCCTGGAGCCTACTACGGTCGTCCTCGTCACACACGATATGGCCGAGGCCCTGCGCCTCGCGACGAATATCGTGGTGATGGCGGGCGGTCGGATTGTCGAACAGTGCGACCGCGATAGCCTGCTTTCGCGCGGTGCGGCCACTCAGCCTGAGCATCTGTTGTTGTCGATGCTGGGGGCAGCAACGACGTGACGCTGAGGTGCCGCGCGTGGGCTGTCCTTATGCTGATGTTGCTCATGGCGGCACACAGTCTGGCGGCACGTAGCGATGGCGCAACACCGGTACGCATCGGCTCCAAGGCCTTCAGCGAGAGTCACATTCTTGCAGAGATTGCCGCGCAGCTTCTCGAAAGTCGCGGCATCGCCGTGGAGCGAAAACTCGGGCTCGGCGGTACGCTCATCGCCTTCGAGGCGCTGCGCGGTGGTTCCGTGGATCTCTACCCGGAATACTCGGGTACTCTGACGGAAACAGTATTGGGCGCACCCGGACTCTCGCGCGAAGCTCTGCAGGCAGCGTTGGCAGCCAGGGAGCTCGAGCTCGCGGTGTTCTTCGGCTTCGACAACAGCTACGCGATTGCGGTGCCCGAGCAGCTGGCCAAAGAACTCGACATGCAATCGATCAGTGATCTCGCGGCGCATCCACAGTTGCGTTTGAAGTTTTCGCACGAGTTCCTCAATCGAGGCGACGGCTGGCCGGCGCTGCAGGCAGCCTACGGGCTGCCGCAACGGCCCGGTGGAATTGAGCATGCGCTTGCGTATCGGGCGCTCGCCAACGGCAGCCTGGACGCCACCGATGCCTACACAACCGATGGCGAGCTCGCGGCGCATGCACTGAGGCTGCTGCAGGATGATCGCGGCTTTTTTCCGGACTACAGTGCTGCCCTGCTGATCCGCAGGGATCTGCCGCAACGCGCTCGCGAGACGTTATCCGCCCTGGCGGGACGTATCGACGCCAGTACCATGCGCCAGTTAAACCGTCGGGTCGCCAGCGAGGGTGAAACACCGGCGCGAGTGGCCGCGGAGTTTCTCGCCGACACCGGTCTGGCCGCCAAGAGGCAACTGCACGTGCCGACGCTGGCCGAACGCATTCTGGGCTACACGGCCGTGCACCTGAAACTCACGGCTATGGCGCTGCTCCTGGCCTGCGCCCTCGGGATTCCGGTGGCGCTGGCGCTGGCGCCGAGGCCTCCCGTGGCGCGCGTATTCCTGTACGTGACCGGCCTCCTGCAAACCATTCCGGCGCTGGCATTGCTGGCCCTGTTGATTCCCCTGGTGGGACTGGGACAGGTACCCGCCGTTATTGCCCTGTTCCTGTACTCGCTGTTGCCAATCGTGCGCAATACCCTCACCGGCCTGTTCAACGTCGATCCGCTGCTCAAGCAGGTCGCGCGGGGTATGGGCCTGACGCGCCGTCAGCAATTGTTACGGGTCGAGTTGCCGCTAGCCTTGCCCACCATTCTCGCGGGCGTTAAAACCGCCGCTATTATCAGTATCGGTACCGCAACGCTGGCAGCATTTGTCGGCGCAGGCGGCCTGGGCGAGCCGATCATTACCGGTCTTACGCTGAACGACCATCGTCTGATTCTGGAAGGCGCGATACCTGCCGCATGCCTGGCAATCGCCGTTGAACTGCTTTTCGAACTACTGGAGCGCGCCAGTGTGCCAGGCCATCTGCGCGGTGCCGGCCGGTAGATGAGATTTCTCGCATTCCCCGGCGCCTCGGGTGCAGCGGGCGATGCGCTCGGCAATACGTGCCTGGTTGAACGCGTTCAGCGGCGTCCCCGGGCTGCGCCATCCTCCGCCGGGACAACCATCTGCCGCACCTGGTCACTCGGGGAACGCAGCGCCGGAGTGCGCTGCTGGACTGCACAGGGAGAGGAAATTCAGTGCTGTGGACACGGCTTGCTGAGTTGCGCGGCATGCTGGATGCAGGAGTGGGGCAGCGAAGGCCACCTGATCATGGGGCGCTCGGAAATTCCGTGTCGGCAGGCGAATGGCCTCTACTGGCTGGGCTTTGCGCGAGTGCGCTGCAGGGGCTCTGAGCTGCCGGCCTGGGCGCTCTCGCAGTTCGGCGCTGAGCCCATGGCAGCCGCGCTGGCCGGCCCGGAAGATGGGTACCTGATTCTGCACTGGCCCGACAATTTCCAACTCAAGCGTCTGCGAGTGCCCACGGCCGCGGTGGGTGCGAGCACCCGGCGGGCGGTCATAGTGACCTGCAGGGATACGGATGCGGCAACAGACACCATTCACCTGCGTTACTTTGCCCCCCAATACGGCATAGTGGAAGACTCGGCGACCGGTTCAGCCATGCGCATACTCGCAGATTACTGGGCGCAAACCTGCGGGCTGGAGGGCCTGCATGGACGGCAGGATTCACCGCGTGGCGGCGAACTCTTCAGCCGCCTGGAAGGTGAAATTGCCTGGGTGGGCGGACGCATTCGTGACCTGGACGAAACGGATAACGGTGTACCAGATACATAATGGCATACATTATGTCAGTATAGTATGCTCGCAGGGCAGCAGGTTTTTCACTGACAACAAACACGCATTCGTGAGCGAGGAAAGGATTTGACTCAGCCCCCCATTCAGAATCGAATCACCGCCATGACAGGCACGGACTATCCTATCGTGCAGGCTCCGATGGGTTGGATCGCGCGGGCGCAGCTGGCCTCTGCGGTGAGTAACGCAGGCGGCCTTGGCATCATAGAAACCTCGTCTGGCGAACTGGACAATATCAAGGCCGAAGTGGCCAAGATGCGCTCGCTCACGGACAGGCCGTTTGGTATGAACGTGGCGCTGTCGTTTGTCAGAGGTACCGATATTATTGATTTCGTGATTGACCAGGGCATACGCTTTGTCACCACCTCATCGGGCAGCCCGAGCGTGTGTACTGAAGCCTTTCAACAGGCAGGCATTACCGTATTCCATGTGGTGCCTACCCTGGAACTCGCCATGAAGGCTATCGATGCTGGCGTCGACGGCCTGGTGGTAGAAGGCGGGGAGGGCGGCGGCTTCAAGAATCCCAGTCCGGTCGCCACGATGGTGCTGTTGCCGCTCATCTGTTCACGGGTTGATGTGCCCGTTATCGCAGCGGGTGGTATCTGCGACGGCGTCTCCATGGCGGCGGCATTCGCCATGGGGGCAGAAGGTGTACAGATGGGAACCCGCATGTTGAGCTGTGCCGAATCGCCCGTGCACAACAACTGGAAGCAGGCAGTGCTGGATGCCCGCGCCACGGATACGGTTTTCCTCAACAAGGCCTCGCGTCCCGCGCTGAGGGCACTGCGCACAGAACGCACTGCGGCGCTGGAACCGCTGGGCAGCTTCGACCTGATGGAGCATATGACGGATGTACTGGACCTGTATTTCGGTGGCGACATGGAAGCCGCGATTCCTTTGGCGGGGGAGGTCTGTGGCCGCATAGACAGCGTCGAGAGCGCCGCTTCCATTATCGACAGCACAATGCTCGGGTTTCGACAAACCATCGCCGAGCAGGCCGCTCGCTACGCGGTCTAGACATTAGCCCATGGAACAGGAGGAGCGCCTCGCATGACCGAATCCCACACACTGGAAGTGAACCGTTCGGACTGGCAGAAGACCCGTCTGGTGAGCGCGCCCCTGAGCAGCGGGCTGGAAACGGGTGAAGTGTTGCTGCGCATCGACCGGCTGGCACTCACCTCGAACAATATTTCCTACGCGGCCGCGGGCGACGCCCTCGGTTACTGGGGGTTTTTTCCTGCCGAGGCGGGCTGGGGGCGGATTCCCGCGATGGGCTGGGCCGATGTACTGCGGTCTGCGCATGCGGAGATAGAGGAGGGTGAAAGGGTCTGGGGGTTTTTCCCCTTCTCTACGCACTTGAAAATTCAGGCAGGCAAGGTTTCAGCCGAGCAGTTCCACGATGTTTCAGCGCACCGCGCGCAATACGCTCCCGTGTATGCACGCTTTGACCGCGCGCAAGCCAACCCGATCTATGATCCACTGCGCGAGGATCAGGACAGCCTGTTGCGCGGCCTGTTCATGACTTCATGGCTGGTTGAGGATTTTCTGAATGAAAAGGAGGCATTCGGTGCGCAGGCCTGCATTGTCACCAGCGCTTCCAGCAAAACGAGTATTGCGCTCGCGCACCGACTGAAAGCTCGCGGAAAACTCACGATAGTCGGCATTACTTCGCCGCACAACGTTAACTTTTGCGCGGCGCTCGGCCTGTACGATACGGTGATGACCTACGATGCCATCGCCGGAATGGATGCCGCCGTGCCTGCCGTGGTGGTTGATATGGCCGGCAGTGCCGAAGTGCTGGGCCAGTTGCATCGTCACTATCGGGACAACCTTCGATACTCCTGCCGCGTGGGTGCGACACATTATGCCGACGCGGGCAGTGTGGAAGGTCTGCCCGGGGCCGCACCGGAATTCTTCTTCGCTCCCGGACACATTCAGACTCGCAGCGACGAATTGGGTGCGGCGGCGTTGATGCTGCGGCTTGGCACGGATTATGTGCAGTTCCGCGCTGAAAGTGACGGCTGGCTGCAAGTGAAGCGCAGTTACGGGCCGGAAGCAGTGCGCGAAACCTACCAGGCGGTGCTTGCCGGCGAGACCGAACCCAGCACCGGGCAAATCATCTCACTCTGGCCACAGGCCTAGCGAGGCTGGCGCTCTGCATCGGCAGCCTGCCCGGAAGGTTCTTTCAGTTGGCTTTCCGCGATGAGGTAACGTGGCCGGCTGCGCACTTCATCGTGAATCTTCGAGAGATAGGCGCCAATGATGCCCAGTCCAAGGGTGATCGTGCTGCCGAAGATCAGCAGTAACAGAATTACCGTGGTGAAGCCTTCCACCGCCTGACCGCTGAACTTGTTGTACAGGGTGTGCCCGGCGTGAAGCACGGCAAGTAGCGCAGACACCAGCCCGACAATCGTCATCAGGTGTAGCGGGAGAGACGTAAAGGACGTGATCGCGGTGATCGCCAGTCGCAGGCGGGATAACAGGTTCCATTTGCCATCGCCTGCCTCCCGCTGGCCGAGCGGAAAGCCTATTTCCCGATGCCGAAAGCCCAGCCAGGCAGTGGTGCCACGAAAGAACAGATTGTAATCCCTGACATCACCCAGTGCGTTGATCACCTTGCGGTCGAGCAGTTTATAATCGGAGGCGCCGCGCATATCGTAGCCGGTAAAGCGACGAAACAGACGGTTAAACCAGGCGGATGTGAGCCTGTCCAGGCCCGGCGCGTTGCGGTCGTCGGTTTTAACCGCGTTGATCACATCCACGTCTCCGGCGAGCCACAGGGCGACCATCTGTTGCAGCATGTCCGGCGGATGTTGCAAGTCGGCATCGAGCACGACGGCCGCATCCCCCACACACGCATCAATACCCGCCATGATCGCGGCTTCCTTGCCGAAGTTGCGGGTAAAACGGATCAGTTTGAAAGTGGCGCCATGCGGTGCCCGCGCCGCCTGTAGTATCTCCCATGTAGCGTCGGTAGAACCGTCATCCACGACAATGATCTCGCTCTGCAACGCGCACTGCGCCAGTGAATCATCGAGCATGTTGAGCAGGATAGGGATCGTCGCCTGCTCGTTGTACACTGGCAGGATGACCGACAGAATGAGTTCGTCAGGATGATCGGACATGGCTGAAGTTGCATCCATAAAAAGCACACGCGGAGCATAACACGATGAATGAGAGCCACGAGCAGACACCTGGCCAAAGCGTTAGCGGAGAACACACCGCGGATGCAGCCTACGGCTCACCGGACAGGTCGGTAGCGGGGGATTACCACTTCGCTCTCGCGGACACCCTCAAAGAAGCCTGGATCGCCACGCACGGCAACAAGCTGCGCATACTCATCGCGCTGGGCGTATTCATGCTGGTGGCCATCGGCTTCTCGCTGCTGAGCGCACTGGTATCTTTGATATTTGGCGCAGGTCCAGACCAGGTGACGCTGATGGAAGCGCTGGTGAATTTTCCCGTCAACGTCGCTTCTTATGGTTTTAATGGCGTGATGACCGCGGGGCTGATCGTCATCGGTGCACGGCTGTCTGTCGGTGGCAAAGCCGGCGTGCACGATCTGTTCCGCTATTTGCCCGCATTTCTGAAAGCCCTGATCACCCAGTTGCTGATGACCTTGATGATTCTTCTGGGGCTTGTGCTACTGGTACTTCCAGGCATCTATCTTGCTATTGCCTATGGTTTTGCCATTCCGCTGGCGCTGGAACGGGGTTTGTCTCCGTGGGAGGCGATGGAGACTTCGCGCAAGGCAGTCACGCATCGCTGGTTTGCGTTTCTGGGTTTGTCGCTGGTTTGCGCGCTGCTGCTCATGCTCTCCGTTCTGACACTGGGAATCGCCTACATCTGGGTCCTTCCACTGTGCGTGCTCGCCTACGGGATAGCCTATCGAAACCTGTTCGGCCTTCCTGTCGATAACGACAATGCGCAGCTCTGATGGTTACCGGCGCCTTTCATGCGGGGTCGGCAAAAAACCGCTCGATCTCCGCCGCGTTCCACAGTGTGTCGCGTTGGCCCAGCGCGATAAGTTCGCCGATAAACTGTGGTGTGAACAGCAGATAGCTGGCCGAAGTGGCGCCCCCACCCGTGGTCGCACCGGTAGATCCCAGCAAGGTTCTGACACTGGGTGGCAGGTCGTCAATGTGTTGGGAGGAAATTTCATCCAGCGGTTCGCTCGGCGTTACCACCACATTGTCGATAGTCCTCAGCGCTGCGTCACGCTCTCGCAGAGAATCCGGCGGGAGTAAGGAAAGCAGCCGGTTGGTGCGCTCCAGTCGATCGATGTCTTCTTCAAGACTGTCCACAAAGGCGGAATTCAGCAGGTGCCCGACTATCTGCGCGATTGATGGTGAACCGGAGTCGGGCTTTTTGGAGGTAGCGCGCACCTTGCGCGCCCGATTATCACTGACACCGACAATGAACAGTCGTTGCGCTCCCAGATGAATAGCCGGGCTCAGGGGGGAGAGCTGGCGCAGGGCGCCATCGCCAAAAAAATCGTGTTCCAGTTTAGTGGCTGGGAAGAGGGTGGGGATGGCGGATGAAGCAAGCACGTGATCGCTGTTGAGCAATGTCCGACGGCCGATTCTTCGCGGTCGCCGCCAGGGGTGGGTTTCCGCCGAGCCCTGGAAAAAGCACACTGACTCACCCGAGCTATAGCTCATGGCCGTCACGCATACGGCTTCCAGAGTACCCCGGCGCAGGTTGGTGTCGATTTGCTGGAAGCGGATATTATCTTCGATGAGGCGCCGTAGCGGGCTGTTGTCCAGAAGAGACAACGGACGACCAACCCCGACACCGCGGTTTAATAACGACAGCGCAATGCGCAGACTGGAACGTGTCACCTCCAGCCAGCCATGCCGGTATATGCTCGATGGACGCAGGCCACGCCAGATTCCCTCGAGTTCGGCAACTGCCTCATGAAAAGTGCCGGGATGCGCGGCCAGCACTGCCGCGTTCACGGCGCCGGCAGATGTGCCACAGATAATGGGGAAGGGATTTGGAGTGCTCACTGGCACCAACTGGGCGAGTGCCTTGAGAGCACCAACCTGATAGGCAGCTCGGGCACCACCTCCAGAAAGCACCAGTGCATGTTTTGCAACTGAACTCATGCCGGGCACGGTCCGGTTTTAATTTGCGGCTTCAAAACTGTTCGGGCACAAGGGGTGTGGTGGCTACCGGCATCAGTAGCGCATGGCTTTATTTAACATAATATATATTATGCGCATATCAGGATGTGGCGTGTGGGGTGGTCCGGGCCTTGGACTCAGGGGTTTCGGCGCTCTCACGGGCTTTACGGGCCTCCTCCAGCGATGACAGATTGTCAGCGTAACCCTGCCATGCTATGTCCGACTCTCTAGCGTTGTAAAGCGGCATGACCAGTACCTCGGGCGTCCAGCAGTGCCGGCAATGCAATTGGTTGCAGTACGGACAGCCGTTGCGGTCTATCGAGCGCTGTACCAGATGGGTGACGTCCAGGCCCGCTCCTGAATAACATCCTCCATGCTGCCGTCCGTGCACTGCTCAGGCCTGACTTCCGGGGCGATCGCGTTACAGTCGTAACGGCTCCAGCGACAGCTTGGGTTCTCTATCACACGCGAGTAATACACAGCAGAGACCGACGGATCGAACTCCGCATCGCGCCACACAGCGCACAAGTTGCTAAATCCTTCGCCCGACTGCTCACAGGTGGCCGGGTTCACGCTGGCCAGTGGCTCACTGTTGCCGGCTACGTCGAAAACACGCTGCTGCATGTTGCCCTGCTCATCCACCCAGCCCTTGATGATCTGTATTTTCTGTAAGGGCGTGGAGTCTGGCGCGCTATCGCGCATCGCGCTCACAATAAACTGCGGTGCGGCGTCACTCGCCGGCGTCGCGCCGAGTTCCCCACCCATGGGTACTCCATGCGCATAGGCCGTGGCCAGCATGTCATTGGAGCTACAGACATCGGCAGGAAAATCCCAGCCTGCAAAGAATCGTGGCAGAATTCTGGGGCCGCTGGTGCCGAAAGTTTCACGGCGCTGCATGGCAGCGAATAGCGACTCGCGCGTATTCTCCGGTGCCCAGATGCCGGCGAGCCCACCGGGGTTATAGCGGGTTACATCACCCTTGGCGATACCGCCGGGCACTTCCACGGGAGCCCGAATCCGCGAGCGTGGGGTTCTGTCCATACCGGTTGAGCCCGGATAGGCAGCCTCCTCCACCGCGCCGGCTGCTGCCGTGTGATTATCGGTGGCGGCGATAAGGCCGAGCCTGAAACTGTTGGCGCCGAGCCGTTCCTCCTCCCGCAACCCCTCAATCAGCGCGTAGCGTGCGAAACTGTAGCGGGAATGACAGCCAGTGAGACGCATTCCGCCACTGCCAAAGCCATCAGCACAGTCCTCGGCCGTGTCTTCGGGGTGTCTGAGCTTCTCGAAATCGCAGTACTCATCGGCGCCACCGAGCACACCCGAGAGACCATTGCGACATTCGGAGTCGCCCTTTACCTGCATCACTTCCGCCAGCGGTTCCAGTTCGCTGCGCAGCCTGGCCAATGCTCGCTGCTCGGGCTCGGGTCGCTGCGAGAACGAATAGGGAAAGAACATCCTGCCATTGCTCCAGTTACTGTTGTGCGGAATGGCGAGCACGTTGCAACCGGTGCCGGAATCTACGCACTGACTCTTCAGCCAGCCCCAGAGCTTTTCCGGTTGCTCGGTATCCTGCGCACTGAGAGGCACGGGCGGCACCGTGGCATTGGCGAAAATCACATTGCGATGCAGATTCGAGGCCTCCTTCGCCAGGCTGTATTCATAGGCCACAAATGAACTGAAGCTGCAGTCGGCGGAGCGATCATAGGCCTCCTCTGCGGCTCGCTGCGCCTCTAGCCAGCTGTCTTTGGTCGCAGCCAGGCAGCGGGCACCGTCACTTCCGCAAACCCTGGCGGCACGCTGTGTGCCCAGAATGGCGAACGACGCCAGCCGGATAAGCGGTTGCAGGGTATCCTCCACCGGAAGCCTGATATCGCCCCGATACAGCCCGCACGGCAAGCTGCCATAGCCTTCCGCCCCGGGCGTGAGGCAGATTTTTACCGCCGCCATGTTTTCTGCATGGTCAGTCACCGCGGCGAAGTCCAGCGGCCTGGCAAGTTGCACCGTGGGTATCTGATCTTCGGGCTTGCGGCCATCGCTGCGCAGACGCAATGTGAGCTTGCCGCCTTGTGCGAAGCGGTAGGCATCGTCCGGCGTCGCGATATTGCCGAAAGCCGCCGAGTCGTAAGAGACCGCCGTGTGCACATGCAGGTCGCCGAACCAGGCGTGTTTGAGCGGGTAGCTCTCAGCGCATGGCTCACGCTCCCCCGGCGCGAACGCCGGGGTTAACGGCAGTGCGCTAAAATGTGTAGGTAACGCATCGGAATCGGCCTCGAGGGTTGCAAACTGGTAACGCACCCAGAGCACGCCCAGAAGCACCACCATGATAATTGCCAGCAGAAGATACAGCAGGACTTTCAGGGCTCGTGGCATGGGCAATCTCCGGTTCAGCTAGCCGTCTACAGCGGGAGGCGCCCGACGCACGGAGGCAGGCATCTGCAGCATCTCGATGCGAACCCGGGTGAATTTTCCATCCATGAATTCATAGCTTCCGCGCAGCCGTAGGTCAATCGATTCGCCGGGCAGCATGGCAAATCCAAAAAAATCGGCTACCGGCTGCTTGGCGGTAAATCGGTCCAGAATTTCCACGGTCGCCGTATTCTCCTGAATACTGATATGCAGTGGCGTCATATTATCGTGGAACTGTGCGATCAGGCCACGATAGGTTGCCAGGAGATTCTCTGCACCGTGCCGGGCGCCCTCTTCCGTAACCAGTTCCACATCGGCATGATAAAATTCCGCCAATGCATCCGCGTCCTCACTGTTATAGGTACTGTAATAGGAGCGCATGAATTTTTCGTTCAGGCTCACGCTATTGCACCTGCAACAGTTGCACATGGTTGCTGAAAACCTTTTGGTAAAGCACCGTGCCTTTCGCTATCTGTACCGCCAGGGGCTCCTCGGAAGCCGCCGCGGAAGAATCAATCGAGATATGCCAGGTAGCTTCATCTGTGCTGTCTTGCGCGACTCGCGCACGCGGATCGACGCCCTTCGCAATTGCCTCGAGGCCTTCGCCAAAACCTGTCTGCAACAGTGTTTGCCAGCCCAGTTGCGCGTTGTCTTCGCTGGCAATACCGGGTAACAGGCGCAGTGTTGCATGTGAGTCATCGTGCTTCTCCAGTACCATGGGCTGGTAGTCCTGCGGTTGAAACAGGGGGTGCACGCCAAGCACCGTCAGAATTCCATCGATGCCGCCGCCCGCAACACCGGCCCATTTCGCCAGACGCTCGCCGGTTACCCAGCCACTGCCGATCATCTGGAATTCGGCGACCTTCTGTGCGGCCGTCCGGCCGTAGAGCTTTTCAATGATCATGGTCATGCCCTTGATCAGCAGGTTCACCTGCAATGCGAGCTCCTGACAAACCACCACCAACGCTGCGTGTGAGAATTGCTCAAGGTGTAACTGTTCGTGAACCTCGCCGGCGTAGTCCTGCATGCCACCGCTTTCAAGTTCCCGCTCGGGTCTCACCAGGCTTAGTTGCGCGAGTCGTGATTGTCCGAGTTCAACGGCAACGTCTGGTTCACCCAACTGTTCGGCGGAGGCGTCAATAATAACGTTCCATTCACAGTGCGGCGTGCGCTCTGCGGGCTGTCTTGGGGGCCGGTGCACTGGCCGCACGCGGGCACGCGGATTGGTGGCGATCGCCGTCGCATCGAAGGTCGGGTCTTCTATATCGTGGCACATCGTGCGCACGGCCTCATCGCCCCTGGGCTCGGTTTCCAGCAGAGCACCGCAACTCTCCAGCCAGAAGCGGCCACTGGCAGGCGAGAACACTTCAAAACGTACGTTGAAATACTGGTGGGAGAAACCGCATTCCAGTTGCAGGCCCTTGAAGATGGTTGCCACATCGTCACCGCCGGCAAAACCCATCGCGCGCTGCATGCGCCGTGTGTACACCGGGCTCGCCGCCATCCAGTTATCGATTGCAACTGTCTTGTACGACTCATCGCCATGGTTCATGCGCAGTGCTGCATAACCACAACGACTGTTGAACTGCGCCGTAGCCATATACTCGCGGCCAAGCTGCGCAAGCTGTTCTCTGCTGAGATCTGCAATGGTATTCGAGGGCATCGCGGCTCCGGTTCCAGTAAGCGGTTGTGGGGTGATGTTCCGGCCTGCAACGGCGGACGATGGAAATTGCAGACTGCACAGAATGCTACCGGCCAATTGTTATAGTTGCAACTATGTTTCGCTTGGTGGAGAATGTTCGGGAAACAGCCTCCCGCCCTGCTCCCGGGCGGTATATGCGGCACCCAGTCCGCGGCATCGCGCCAAATTACCCGGCACTGCCGGAAGCAATGGAGAACAGTGTGAAATTCTGGCAATCGCTCGCCTTCGTGGAAATGGACCAGATCGTGGAACTGGCGCAATTCTGCGAAGAGCTCGGCTTCCACGGCGTCTCCTACGGCGATCATCTGGTGACCACCAAAGCGCAGGTGGATGAATACCTCTATCGCGATTCGGGAAATATTTTCTGGAGCCCCGACACACACTGGCCCGATCCCTGGATCATGAGTGGCATTCTTGCACAGGCAACGACCACCCTGAATTTTCTCAGCACCATCTACATCCTCCCCCTGCGCGACCCGCTGAGTGTCGCGAAAGCGCTGTCGACGGTTGCCTTTATGTCGGGCAATCGCGTGACTCTGGGCGTTGGCGTGGGGTGGCAGAAGGCCGAGTTCGACATGGTCGGACAGGATTTCCATACACGCGGCAAACGCGCGGATGAAATGCTGGAAATCATTCCCGCTTTAGTGAGCGGTGAGATGACGGAGTTTCACGGCAGGTTCTACGAAATCCCGGCGGTAAAAATGTCGCCGGGACTCAGCCAGCCCCTGCCCATCATGGTGGGCGGGTATGCACCGGCAGCGATGCGGCGTGCCGCCCGCATGGACGGGTGGATGGCAACCTCGCATACAGAGGAGGAAGTTTACCCCCTGCTGGAATCGCTCAAGACAATTCGCAGCGAGCAGGGCACCGCCGACAAGCCTTTCGATATCTGGACGGGGGTAAAGAATCCGGGCGACGGCACGCACGAGCGCCTCGCAGAAGCCGGCGTGACGATGGTCAACGGCTGCAACTTTCTCGATGAAAGTCAGCAGACCACGGTCTCCAGCCTGGACGACAAAAAACGCAAACTGGAGGCCTTCGCCAGGCGCTTTCTGGCAAACTGAGGCGCGCCGGCAAGGTGCAGCTCAGGCGGGTTTGCGCGCCATCAGCGTGGCGCAGCGAATGCTGAACACGGCATCATCCTGCTGGTTCAGCAACTGCGACGCGTAAACCACGATGCCGCAACCGGGTTTGCTTCTGGATTCCCTCGTCTCATCCACCACGGTCACGCAACGCAAAATATCGCCGGCATAAACGGGCTTGTGCATGCGCATATCATCAAAGCCAAGGCTGGCCACGGCCTGCTGTGCGGCGCCATTCTGCCAGTCGACACTGGTAAGGCAGTAGATGGAAAAAATGTGTGCCGAACAGGCGGTGAGCCCACCGAACATCGATTGCCGGGCCTGTTCTTCGTCAACGTGCCAGGGCTGCGGGTCCCACTTGCGCGCAAAGGCTATGACTTCCGCTTTCTCCACCCGATAGGAGCCGCACTCCACACGGTATCCCTCGCGGTGGTCTTCAAAGAAAAACGGCGTTTTCTGCTTGGCGTTGTTGGACATCGGGGCTCGCGTGTTCAGGCAGATTTAGGACAGGTTGCGGCGTCGAGATAACCGGCTTTTACCATCCAGCGCAAGGTGTCGGCGAAGGTGTCACGAGGTGATCTCAAACCGAGGCCGCGGCGGTCCAGTTCTTCGGTGTTGGGAATATCGGGCCAGAGCGTCGCGTAGCGCATGGTTTCGGCCGACAGCGGTGAATCAATCTTCCTGAAACGTCGCGCAGCGTCCATCATTCTTCCCACCAGACGCAACTTCCAGCCCTGTGCGGGTATGCGTTCCAGCTGCGCGCCAGAGACGGCTTCTATCAGGTCTGCCTGTTCGGTCCAGGTGCTGTAAACCCCCGGCAGCAGGTGGCGCCCATTGCCGCCGTCTTCGATCAGGGACCTTATGAATGCGGCAAGATCGCGAACATCAATGTACTGCATGCCGCCGTCGCCAAAAATGCGGAAGCCGTTATCGATGCGGTGTTTGATCGCCTTGCAGGAATCGGAGAACCCCGGGTCGTCCGGCCCCAGAATGCCCCCCGGATAAACGATCGCCACCGGTGCGCCCTGCTCCTGCAGGCCGCGCAAATACAACTCCGCCTGTATCTTGCTCTGCCCGTAGGGCATGCTCGAGGGCGTGGGAGGTGCATCGGGCGTTACCTTGCTGGCATCGGGGTTAAAAATGGCAGTGATACTGGAAATACATACGATACGCGAAACACCCGCCGCCAGTGCCTCTCCGACCACGTTTTTTACACCGCCGACATTCACTGCAAACAGTTGCTCGATGGAGCCGATCTGCATCGGCGTGGCGGCGGCCGCATGTACCAGGCCTTCGCAGCCCGCAAGTGCTGCCGTGACCGAACTGCGATCGGTGACATCGCCGGTTACCATTTCGGGAGGTGTTTCGCGCAACTGCGCAAAATAGTTGTGGGCCTTGTCCGCGTTGCGCACCAGCAGGCGCACATCGTGCCCGGCATGCTGCAGCGCTCTGCAGGCATGCGAGCCTACCAGGCCGGTTCCTCCCGTAATCAGAACACGCATCGGTGCGTCATTCGACCTCGGTGACCGTGATCACATGGTTGGGACAATAGCGCGCAGCCCGCGTGACCTTGTCACGCAGGGTCTCTGGCGGGCACTCCACAAGTACGCTCACCTGCGGATAGCCGTCATCCTGTTCTACAACGTCAAACACTTCCGGGCACTCACCCAGGCACACGCTGTGACCCTGGCAGAGGTCGAGATCGACGCTGATTTTCATTGCCATTGTATATCCCTCCCTACTGACGTTTCTTGTAGCGCAACCTGCAGGGAGAACTGGGCTTCAACACCATTGCCGAGAAATCATCCTGATAGCTCTCCGAGGGCTCAACCAGATCGAATTCATAGCGCGGCAGCAATGCTGCAAAAATCGACTTGAGCTGCATCATCGCGAAGGCGTTGCCGGCGCACTTGTGCGGCCCGCCGCCAAAAGGAATGAAAGTCCAGAGATTGTCAGGCTTCGGGCGGTGTGGATCGAAGCGCTCGGGGTCCGGGAAGAAATCCGCATTGCGATGTGAACCGAAGGTTGAAATCGCGACGGTTTTACCGGCCTCTATCAGAGTGCCGTTGTAATCAATGTCCTCGATGACACGACGCATCAGCAGTATCAGTGGTGGATGCATGCGCAGCACTTCTTCAATAAAGCGCTCAAGCCGCGGAATTTCCCTGAGTGCCTCAAGGGTGAGTGCCTGCCCGTCCTTGAACAATGTGTGCAGTTCATCCAGCACTTCCCCGGCGTAGGCTTTCTGCCGCGCGAGTTCCACCAGCGTCCAGGTGGCGGTGCCAGAGCTGGTGTGGTGACCGGCGAACATGGTGGCAATCACCAGGCCGGTGACTTCATTCTCCGTAAGGTGCGAGCCATCCTTGTAGGTACCGGACATAAACGTCTCAAGAGCGTCACCGTAATTGGTGTCACTGTTGGCGCGACGCTCCTTGATCATACCGCCGATCAGTTCCTGCAGCCGGACCAGTGCCTTGTCGCGCGCTTCGAATACCGGCTGCTGCATGTAAGGGTCGACAAAGGCAATCGCCTGCAGGCCCTTCTCCAGCGCGTGATACAGCTCCTTGAATTCGTCCGTCATTTTGTAGCGGAAATCGGCCCCGAGCAGACAATGGCAGGCGGTGTGCAGTGTGAGCTGCACAAACTCATCGAGAAAATCCAGCTCCCCTTCTTCGCCCCAGCCCGCGACCCAGTCTTCCACTTCCTGGGCGATGATGGCGGCGTAGTGTTGCATGTTCTGGTACCGCAGTGCGTCCACCTGAATCTTCAGCTGGGTTTTCATCCTGTCCGGCGGGGCATCGAAAATGACCCCTTTGCCAAACACCGGCACCGTTGCCTGATACGCCGCAGCCCTGCTCAACTTCTTGTCCAGTGTTTTCAGGAACGCTTCCTGCGCCTCGGGACCGCTCATCAGCACTGTTTGCTGGCCGCCCATGTTGAACTCGGCCAGTTCGCCGCATTCCGCGTTGCAACGCATGAGGAATCTGGCGAAATTGACGCCGAATTCCTCCATGTGTCCAACCCCGGGCTTCTCGCCGCTGACTTTCGGCGGCAGGTTTAACGGCGTATCGGCTGTTTGCGACATGCTAGCTCTCCTTGACCTGCTGAGCGGACATGACCGGCATCTCCTTGAGAATGCCTTTTTCGACGCACTCCTTGATCAGGTTCGTAATTGAGGTGTAGTCGTACATATCCAGTTGCTCCGACCACTGATAATTGCCGCCGTACTTGAACCAGGAGGCGCCGATCACTTTCATCTCCGAGCCATCTTCGCGCACTGGCGCGCCGGGTGGAGTTTGCCACCAGGTGACAAACGCCTCGCCACGGGTCTCGTCGATAACAATCTTGTCGTAGGGGTAAGTCCAGCCCGCATAGGGATCCATGGCGGCGCCCACGCAGGTTTCGCGCACGGTTTCCCGATCGTTAAATTCGTATTTGCCATTCGGCGTATCCCAGCCGTAGGTCACATCCGGCGTGTAAAAGTCGGCCAGCGAGCGCCAGTTTCCCTCGCGCTCGGCCTTGTCGTTCACGGCCAGCCAGCGCTGCATCATCTCTTCCATTTCTTCCCGACTGTATTCAGACATTTCGACTCCTGCTTGGAATTCTTGACAGACTGCGACAAGATACCGAATATATTTTATAGCTTCAACTATTATCGTTGTCGCGATGGTGCACTGGCCCGGCGGTCGCGCGAGAGACAGACGCCCGCATATGGGCGATACTCACCCGGGACTTCTGCAACAGGCAACAGGGAGGCCGTTCTTGAACAGCAGCAAGCAGAGCAAGCGTCAATTGACCCGCGAGAAGGTCATTCGGGCAACGATTGACTGCATCTATCGCGAGGGCTTTCACGCTGCCCACACCAACCGGATAACCGAGGAGGCTGGCGTTACCTGGGGCGTTTTGCAATACAACTTTGGTGATAAAGACGGTCTGCTACAGGCCGTGCTGGAGCATATCTTCGAGGAGTTTTTCAGCACGCTGGCCAACACACGGCTGGACGGCGCAGATATCCGCGAGCGTCTCACCCAGCTCAGCGACAGCATATGGCAGTTGCTGAGCCGCAAGGAGTACCGGGTGAGCGTGGCGATATTGCGCAATGCCGGCAAGGATACAGCCTCAAAAATAAACGGCCAGCGCCTCCTCAAGTTGTGGGCCGCCAGAGCTTCGGAGCTGTGGGATGAACTGCTGAAAGACGACGTTGCCGATTCGCCCATGAGCGAGACCGCAAGGCACCTGCTGTTTGCCGGACTCAGGGGGCTCGCCGACGATATCAACCCGCGGGTTCGTCTCACCCGCAACGCGTGGCAGGCGGAGCGTGAAGCGTTGGGTGACGCTATCGCCTATCTGCTTTTGCAGGACTGACTATACGCCCGGGCAAACCGAAAAACAGCACAGCGCCGGGTTCAGCACCGGGCCACTTCGGCGCCCTCCCCCAGGGCCGCGATCTCCTCCCCCAGCAACTTCAGAAACTGCGCGCCTACCGCACCGTCGATGACGCGGTGGTCGCAGGAAAGAGTTGCGCTGAGCATACTGGCAATTGCCGGTGCCCCGTCTTTTACCACCACCTGCTGCTGTGCCTTCCCCAGCGCGAGGATGGCGCCCATGGGCGGATTGATAATCGCCGTGAAACGCGACACGCCAAACATGCCCAGATTGGACAGCGTAAAGGAGCCGCCGCTGATGTCATCCCGTTGCAATTCTCCGGCTGCCGCCTTTGCTGACAGCGCGGCTACCGCCGCGGCAATTTCTGTGGGCGACAGGGTCTGCGCTTTGCGCAGTGTCGCCGGGTACAGCCCGTCGTCGGTGGCGATGGCAACGGCGATATTGGCGTCCCGGAACTGGTGAATCACGTCGTCTATGAGATTGACGTTAACCCGCGGTTCCCGCACCAGCGCGCGCGCAACGCAGTAGATGAGCAGGTCGTTTACCGATACTTTTTGTTCGCCACCTGCATTCAGGGTGGCTCGGTGGGCCATCAACCCTTCGAGGTTGTAGTCCACCGACAGGTAAAAATGCGGAATGCTCTGCTTCGCCTCGGTCAGGCGCCTGGCTATGGTTTTGCGTGTTGCAGACAGTGCGATCAGCTCAACATCCTGCGAACTGGCAGCCTGTTTATCCGCCCCGTCGCCAGTGCGCTCGCTCGCTGCGGCGCGCACGTCGTCCTCGGTAATGCGGTTGCGTCGCCCGGTGCCCGATACACTGTTAAGATCCACCGAAAGCTCTTCTGCCAGGCGCCTCACCGCCGGGCTCGATCGGGTATTGGCATCGCCCGCGCCACCCGCGCGTGGTGCTGGCGCAGGCCCGGTGTCTGCGGCCTCCCCCGCGGCTTTTCCGGCATCGCCGCCATAGCCGCTGATAAACGCCTCTATGTCGGCATCGTTGGCCTCCGGCGCAGCGATAACACCCAGCAGGGCGCCCACCGGCCTCGCATCGCCCTCTTGCGCCAGGATGCGTCTGAGCACGCCGCTGACCGGTGATTCCCAGACATTGACGATCTTGTCCGATTCCATCTCGAACACCTCGTCGCCCTTCTCCACCGTGTCGCCTTCGCGTTTACTCCAGCTACTGAGGGTGCCCTCCACCATCTCGATGCCCCACTTGGGCACCGCTATCGGATAAATACTGCTCACGCGCCCAACACCTCGCGAATTGTCGCCTTGATCCGCTCAACGCTTGGCAGATAGGCCGCTTCCAGCTCCGGCGAGAAGGGTGTCGGGCTGTGCGGCGCGCACACCTGCTTGACCGGTGCCTTGAGCGCGTGAAATGCGCGATCCGCGGCCAGTGCTGCAACATCCGCGGTGAGCCCGCAACGCGGCGGTGACTCGTCGACGACGATCAGGCGGCCGGTGGCCTCCACGCTCTCGATAATGGCGTCGGCATCCAGTGGCGAACTGCTGCGCGGATCAATCAGATCACAGCTTATGCCGTCAGCCTCAAGGGCATCGATCGCCGCCGCCGCCCTGCCCACCATCTGTCCAAAGGCGACCACAGTGACATCGTCGCCCTCGCGCACAAATGCCGCCTCGCCGAAGGGAATGGTGTACATCTCGTCCGGCACCTCGCAGCTTTCCTGGTAGAGCGCCTTGGACTCAAAGAACAGCACCGGATCATCGTCGCGGATCGCCTGCAGCAGCAGCCCCTTGGCATCGTAGGCATTGGAGGGAATGACCACTTTCAGGCCCGGAAACGAGGTCATCACCTGATACATCGACTGGCTGTGCTGGCTGGCAGCAGAGAAACCCCCGCCAGAGGCAAAACGTATCACCGCCGGACACCGGCTCTTGCCTCCGAACATATAGCGGAACTTGCCCATCTGGTTGACGATCTGATCCATGCAGACGCCGATAAAATCAGCGAACATGATTTCCGCCACCGGGCGCATGCCCATCAACGCCGCACCGGAGGCGGCGCCGACTATGGCTGATTCGGATATGGGCGTATCGATACAGCGGTCCGGGCCAAAGGCATGGTACAGGCCCGCCGTGACACCGAAAACGCCACCGACGCTACCCACTTCACCCTCGCTGCCGTTGCAACCGGCCACGTCCTCACCGATCACGAATACGCTCTCGTCTTCCGCCATCGCCTGGTGCAGGGCTTCGTTGATGGCATCGCGCATGCTTTTCTGTGGCATCGTCGTTACTCCCCCGCGCTGTTGTATCGAATGTAAACGTCCTGCGTGACCTGCTCGGGCAGCGGCCGCGGCGCCGCCTTGGCAGCCGAGACGGCGTCCTCGATCAGCGCCAGCACCTCGGTGTCGATGGCATCCAGCTCCGCCATGTCCAAATCGCCGGACGCCTGCATGCGCGCGCGAAACTTCTTCAGGCAACAGGAATCGGCACGCAGGCGCTCGAGCTCACCTTCTGCGCGATAGGTTTGTGGATCACCCACAAAATGGCCATGAAAGCGGCCGGTCTCAGCGAACACGCCCGCCGGGCCGTTGCCCGCCCGCGCGTGCTCAATCGCTTTGCCCGCGGCTTCGTGCACCGAGAAGAAGTCGGCACCATCGGCCACAAATACGGGGAAACCAAAACTTTCTGTGCGCGCTTTGAGATCCTTGCAACCCACCGCGTAGCGAATATTGGTGTGCTCGGAGTAGTAGTTATTCTCGATGACGAACACGGCCGGCACTTTCAGCACAACGGCCAGATTCATGGCTTCGAAACAGGTGCCCTGGTTGACAGAGCCGTCACCCGAGAAGGAGACCGCTACCCTGCCATTTTTGCGTATGCGCGCCGCCAGCGCGGCGCCCACGGATATGGGCGGGCCGCCAGCCACGATGCCGTTGGCACCCAGAATGCCCTTTTCCATGTCCGCCACATGCATGGAGCCGCCCTTGCCCTTGCACAGACCTTCGCTGGAGCCGAACAGCTCCTTCATCATGCCAATCACATCGGCACCTTTGGCGATGCAATGGCCGTGTCCCCGGTGTGTGGAGATAATGGTGTCGGCGGCATCCAGATGCTCACATACGCCTACAGCATTGGCCTCCTGGCCGGTGTACAGGTGCGTGAACCCCGCTATCTGGCCGTTCATGATCTCCGCGTGCACGCGTTCTTCGAACTCGCGGATGGTTTTCATGTGGCGGTAGGCCCGCAACAGGTTTTCCCTGGAAATATCCACTGGGCTGTACCTCGGTTTTTTTATTGCATCAGGCGCGCCGTCGAGACAGCGACGTCTCGCGACTATAGAGGATCGACTGAAAAAAAACAATCAGATTGGTCTGTTTTTGGGTTGCGTGGCAGACAACGTCCGCAGCGTGCTGTTGTTGACAGGCAATTGCAGGTACAACTAATGCGACCGCTGAAGCCAGACCGTTTGGTCGGGCTTCGCGTTTGCTTGCGTACCGGGATTTCGCACTATACTGAAGCCCACAATAATATCGCACCAACATGGAATACCCTTATGTACACGCGCCCTAAATCGACCTACCCGACCGCCTTTTGTACCTCCCTGTGCCTGCTAGCGACGGTTGCGCCGGCGGTTAATGCCGCGCCCGTTCTCGAAGAGATTATCGTCACCGCGGAGAAGCGCGAGGAGTCCATTCAGGACGTGCCAATCTCCATTGCCGCATTCACGGAAAATACGCTGGAGAAAATGGGCGTCAATGACATCAAGGGCCTGGCCTCCAAAGTGCCGAACCTGGTCGTCAACGAATTTACCGGCTCTGCAACCACGGTCAGGCTCTTCATCCGCGGCGTGGGGCAAAACGATGTGCAGGTCACCCAGGATCCTTCAGTCGCCCTGTACATGGATGGCGTCTACATCGGCTCCTCGGTGGGCACCGCCTTTGAAACCGCTGATATCCAGCGCGTGGAAGTGTTGCGCGGGCCGCAGGGCACGCTGTATGGCCGCAACGCCACGGGCGGCGCGATCAATCTCGTAACCCGCAAAGCCGACACCGATGCGCTGCGCTTCCGGCAGCGCCTCTCATTTGGTAACTACGACCTTTTCCGCTCGCGCTCCATTCTCAACGTGCCGCTGTCGGATACCACTGCGCTGAAGCTCGCCTATGCCTATGCCGATCGCGATGGCGTGGTGGAGAATCTGGGGGCCGGCGAGGACTGGGGCGTTGAAAATCGCGACAACATCACCGCCGATTTTCACTGGGACGCCAGTGATGCCATTACCCTGGATTACAAGTACGACCGCTCGACAATCGAAGACACGTCCCGGCTTTCCCAGGTGCTGAAATTTGATGCCTCCGCGCCGAATGCGGGAGTGATCAGCTTTGCCAACCCGGCGCTGGATGCCAAAGGCAACCCGGTGGATGCCAGCGGTGATCGCCGCGATGAGGCCACGGCCTTCGACAAAGAGGTTGCCGGAGACATCGAGATCAATGCACACACGCTGGATATCGCCTGGGAGATCAGCGATACGCTGGCCTTCAGGTCAATCACCGGTTACCGCGATGTGGATGCCTTCAACCAGACCTCGCAGTCGCCCACGACGTCGCTGTTCGGCTCCTACACCATTACCAACGGCATCACCGAAACCAGCTTTGAGCAGTTTTCGCAGGAGCTGCAGCTGCTCGGCAGTAGCGAGACACTGGACTGGGTGCTCGGCGCCTATTACTACGAGGATGAGTCACAGGAATCCAACATCGGCAATAGCAACGGTTCGGAAGAAATTCCCCGGGATGTTCTGACGGATTTCACCTCAACCGACAACCGCTCGATGGCCCTGTTCGGACAACTGACATGGACCCCGGAGAACCTGCAGGACTGGCATTTCACGCTGGGTGCGCGTTATTCAGACGACACCCGCGAGGCCTTCCGGGACAACAACCGCGTGTCTTTTGGCTTTGCGGGCTCGGCCACGCCGGTGCCGGCATTCCGCGCGGACTACAATCGGGATTTTGACCAGTTCAATCCTTCGCTTACAGTTGAATACGATATCGATGACTTCAACAAACTCTATGTCAAATGGGTGACGGCCTACAAATCCGGCGGCACCAGCCAGCGCTCCACCTCGCTGGAGAATTTCCAGACGGGGTTCGAGCCCGAAGAGCTGGAAGCCTGGGAGTTGGGCTACAAGGGCGACCTGCTCAACGGCCGCCTGCGCGCGAACGCGGCGCTATTCTACATGCAGTACGACGACTACCAGCAGAGCGTACAGACAGGTCGCAACCCGGGAGAACGCGACTTCATCAACATCGAGGATGCGGAAATAACCGGGCTGGAAGTTGATCTTTCACTTGCCATTACCGAGACCCTGACGGGCACGCTCAGCTACGGCCACCTGGATACCAGCTTCGGCCCGGACAGCGTCTCCTACCAACAGATTGACGATAGCGCACCCGGTGGCTTCAGCACGGTGCAGGAGGCGCTTACCGAAGACCTGGCGCTGGCGCCAGAACACACCCTGACCACGTCGCTGGACTACAACCTGGCTGTCGGCCCCGGCCTGCTGAATGCCAACGTCAACCTGCAATATCAGGATAAATCGCTCGGTGGGGTGCAGTTTCCCGCGGGCACCCTCAATGAGCGTACCCTGCTGGCCGCGAGTGTCAGCCTCTCGGAGATCGCCCTGGGCGACCACACCGGTAGCCTGCGCGTTACGCTGTGGGGCAACAACCTGCTGGACGAGGAATACTTCATTGGCAATATTCGCCAGGCCAGCTTCGATTCACTGGGCTTGATGGGCCTTGCCACATTCGGCGACCCCCGCACCTACGGCGTCACGCTGGAATACCAGTACTAGCCGCGCTCTAGTCGGAGATAGGCCAGCGCGAATCGCCCGTGTAGAACGCAAAGCGTTCGGCAATCGTATCCCGTGTAAGGCCGTAAGCTGCAAGGTCGTATTCGTGCCTGCCGTGTTTGCCCTGGGGGTTGGCACGGATATGCGCTTCCAGCTCTGCCCTTGACTCCGCGGCCAGCGGCAGATCAAACGCCGCGTACACTGATTCCACCACGCGCATCGGATCGGCCACGAAATCAGCCTGTGAGCAGTCGACGAAGCGGCTGGCCGGCAGTTGCTCGCGCATCGCCAGCCCCTGTTCCAGCGACATGGCATACCATTCCATTACGGCGCGGCCTATCTCCTGTTCATCCAGGTGACTGCAATCTCCCGCGTACATGCCCATTACCACACGATTCATGCTGTTGATCGAAGGCACCACCTTCTGCGGATCGCGGTGACACCAGACAAAGCGCGCATCCGGAAACACTTCCAGTATTGCGTCTATGCCCCACATATGCGCGGGCGCCTTCAGCATCCAGCGGCCACCCGGGCGGCGCCAGCTCAACATTTGCATCTGGCGCTTCTGATAGGCGTACATGGGCACCAGATCCTGCTTGAGGAGCCATGAGCGGTAGGGCTCAAGCATCACTTCAAAGCCCAGTTGCACACCGGTAAAGGCATAGGCATGCAGCAGCACACACTCCTCGGGTGTGTCGGCGTCGATGTAATGAATTTTCGCGAACTCGGAATCCCGGCTTTCCTCCAGCGCCTTGGCCAGGTACGGGTAGCGCGGATCCTCCTCCCCCTGTGCGCTCCCCGGCCAGGGATCGGGAAACTGCACCTCCCACTGCAACAGCCCGCGATTTTCCGGAGCGGCTACAAGCAGGTTCAATAGCGCCGAAGTGCCGGAGCGCGGCAAACCGGTGACAAAAATCGGCGCCACCACCTCTTCATTCGCGTATTCGGGAATTGTCTTGAAGGCGTTTTCACACTTCAGGCGCGTGGCCAGCAACGTCACCACCCGCGTGCGGCAACGTTTACGCCCCTCCGGATCGCGTATGTTGCGATCATAGGTCTCAAGCAGAACCTCAAGCCCCTCGCGGTAGGGTAGCTCGCCAAAATCGCTAAAGCCGGTCTGTTCTTTCGCCTCCGCTACCAGCTCGTCGGCGTTGAAGGTGACTGATGTGGTCATGCCAGCTCCGAGAGTTTCGCCACGCGGTAATTAAGGGTGGGATGTCGCTCCGCGCCTATCCAGCGCCAGCACATGGTACCGATGCGGTGTCCCGCGGTTTCAATCCAGTTCGGCACCCCCGGATCGGTGTGCGAAACCACCACGCGCACGCTGCCATCGGCCTCGTAATGCGCGGTATGCTTGTTCACATGAATGGTGTGATGGCGATAGTCGAGTGATTCCATCCACCAGTTGTCGAGTTGAAAGTTCCAGGTCTGGCATTCGGGAATATCGGGGGCCTCGATGATGAACACCTCATCCTCCTCGAGTTTCCAGGCGCTGTGGAAGTAGAAGATATTGGGGTCTCCACCTATAGCCTGGCAATAGGCCTGATCCGCTGGCGGCAGTTCGTTCAGCGTGGGCAGAAAGCTCTCGGCCCAGTTCTCGAACATCTGCGCCGACCCCTGCATGAATTTCACCGCACCCTGCAAGCCACGCTCGAGCTTTTCCGCGCTGAGTGGCTCCGGCCGGTCATCCGAGGCGCCAATTCGCTCAATCTTCAGCTCTGCGCGTTTCTCGTTGATGCGGTCCTGAAACGTCTGGCGCACTGTGATGGAATTGCTGCCCGCTGCCATGGGCAGCCAGTTCCCCGGTTTCTCTTCACGGCTGATGACAATTTCGAGTTCACCGTCCGGGCCGAGCGTCATCTGCCGGTGATCGATGTGGCCGGTGACCTCCATCGTACCGTCGACGGCGTATTTATTGATGATGGAACTGATGCCAAGATAATCCACGCTGCCGCGTGTGCCGGTGATGCGGTAATCGTACTTCGGATTGATGGTCGCGCTCTCGTAGCGGTTGTCCGGGTTGTCGGCGCCGAGCTTGATGGTTTCGTGGGCGCCACAGCGCAGCTGCGGAAACATGGGGTCGCGATACTCCAGGAAGCTCTCGAGCCCACCGCGCAGCAGGCGCGTCAGGTAACGGTAGCCCTCCGCCTGGTTGAAAGCGTCCTTGGGCGCTTTTTCACTCTGGATGATCTTGCCCGCTTCTTTCAGGGCATCGCAGAACTGCTCCCAGGCGGTTCCGTCGATCACGCGCTGTTCGGCGTCTGACATCGTCTCTACTCCCCTCGATAATGGAAAAATTTCGCCGCCACAGTGTCGGCAATGCGCCGCGGCGAATCAAGCCTGCAGGGGCCAGGGAACCATTGGCGAGAGCATAGCAGAGGGAAAGTCTGTCACTTTGAACCGGCCGGGTACTGCCTGGCGCTTCACAGAAGCTTCATCAGGTATTCAACCAGCCTGATCAACGGCCCGTGGTACCAGGGTACCGGCGGGTCCTGCTCGGGTACCTGGTACTGCGAGCGCAGCGCAGACAGCCGCGCCTTGAGATCTGGAATCAAATCGCGATAGTGCGAGTGGTGATACAGGTTGTTGAGTTCCGCGGGATCGCGGCTGATATCGAACAACTCCCATTCGTCATTTTCGTAGTAGTGGATGAGCTTATAACGCCCGGTATGAATGCCATAGTGTCGCGCGACGCCATGAAAACCCGGGTTTTCGTAGAAATGGTAGTACAGGTCGCGCTGCTGTTCGTCGGCTTCTCCGCGCATCAGCGGCAGCATGCTGACCCCGTGCATGGGCTCGGGCGCGGTAACGCCCGCGGCGTCCAGCAGGGTTGGGGCGAGATCGATATTCTGCACCAGCGAGGCGTTGCTCCCGCCCGCGGCGATTTCAGCCGGCCATTGCATCAGTAGTGGCACCCGCGAGGACACCTCGTCCATCCAGCGCTTGTCAAACCAGCCGTTCTCGCCGAGAAAGAAGCCCTGATCCGAGGTGTACACGACCAGCGTATTGCGCGACAGCCCGCTTGCATCGAGATAGTCCAGCAGGCGGCCGATCTCCCGGTCCATGCTTTTCACGGCGCCGAGATAGGTTTTGATGTAGCGCTGGTATTTCCAGCGTGTCAATTCCTCGCCAGAGAGATCGGCCGCCTCGAATTCCGCATTGCCCCGGGCGAAGGCCGCGTCCCAGAGTGCAGCCTGCCCGGGAGTCAGGTTCCCGGGCCTGTTCAGTTTCACATCGGTGTCCGTCATCCAGTCGGCAATCGACATGCGCGCCTCTTGCCGGGCGACAGTGAGATTGCGCATATCGCGCAGCAGCGTCGCCGGCTCCTCCAGCCGCAGGCTTTCACTCCACTCGCCAAGCTCCGCGGGGCCGGGCAGCCAGTCCCGGTGCGGCGTCTTATGGTTGTAGATGAGGAAGAACGGTTCCGCATTTTCCTGCACAGCCGCCAGCCAGGCCAGGGCCTTGTCGGTGATCAGCTCCGCCACATAGCCGGTACTCTCCTCGATACCGGCGGGACTGCGGAAAGCGGGGTTGTAGTAAGTGCCCTGCTCAAACACGTTGTCGATGACCTCCCAGTGGTCGAAGCCCACCGGGTCGCTGTAGAGGTGCCACTTGCCGATAACCGCTGTCGCGTAACCCGACGACTGCAATAATTTGGGCAGGGTCTGCTGGTTGCCATCAAAGGGGCCCGACCACTCATTGCTGTAAAAACCGTTGGCATGACTGTGCAGGCCCGTCAACAGGGTCGCCCTGCTCGGGCCACAGATGGCGTTGGCCACGTAGGCGCGCTCAAAGCGCATGCCGCGTTGGGCGATACGATCGATGTTGGGGGTCTCCATCAGGCTGTCGCCATAGGCGCTCACGGCACGTACCGCGTGATCGTCCGACATAATGAACACAATATTCGGGCGCGTAGCCCCCTGGGCAAAGGCAGGGGCCGCGGCGCAAAGGGCGAGCACCAGGTATCTGAAGGGTATTGTCAGCGACATACGATGCTCCTGCCGGTTGTCATTCCGGCGCAGAAGGCGGTTCAACGGGGATCACAAAGCTGATTTCATCGCTCTCCTCCCAGCCATAGCGCACTGCCTTGGCGTGTACCGTGACGCGCCGCTCGAGCGGCATCGGCTGCGAGTACAGCTGCCAGTCACCGCCATTGATTCGGTAGCCGATGGATGCGTTGTATTCTGCGCCAAGCACCACACGGCCATTACTCAGGGAAAATCGGGGCGGGGGCGTAACCGGCGTCTCACCCTGCGGTTGAAAGCGCGCGAGCATCTCCGCCTCGGAGATTTCACTCAGGTCCGGCGTCTCGTTCAGCCACGCATCCAGCGCGCCGCGCATGCGCTCAAGCACCCGGGCATGGCCAGCGTCAGCGGACAGATCGTGCAGTTCATGCGGGTCTGTCAATGTGTCGAATAGGCGCTCCTCTCCAGGCGGCTCGAACCACTGGCGTTGTACCGCGTTGAGTTTTCCCTCGGCGTACAGCGTGTGCATTTGCCGCATCATGTCGATATTGTCCCTGAAGGCGAGCGCGTGGCCGCCGGGCTGCCGGGGCTGCCAGCTGCGAATGTATTTGTAGCGTGAATCCCGCACCGCCCGCTGCCTGTCTGCTATCTCATCAATACGGTCGCGCGCGGCGAACACGTACTGCCGCTGCGGGCCCGAGACCAGGTTCAGTCCCGGCATCCCGTCGGGCACGGTCACTCCTGCGAGCGAGAGTATCGTCGGCGCCAGATCCACAAAACTGATCAGGCGCTCATCCACCGAGCCGGGCGCTACCCCGTCGGGCCGGTAAGCCTCCGGCCAGTAGATAATCAGGGGGACGTGAATACCGGAGTCGAACAGCTCACGCTTGGCGCGCGGCAGGCCGTCGCCGTGATCCGTCGTCCAGATAACGATTGTGCTTTCCGCCAGGCCATCCTGTTCAAGTTGCTGCAGAATAGCGCCTACCTGTCGGTCCATCACGCCGATGTTGTTGTAATGTCTGGCGACATCCGCGCGCACCGTGGGCGTATCCGGATAGTAGGGAGGCAGCGGTACCTCGTGCGCCAGTACGCTGCGCGCCGGCTGAATATCTGGAATTCTCCAGGCACGCGCAAGCTGCATAACGAAATGCAGCGGTCCGTGAGGCCAGCTTCCCAGGGGCCGGAACACCCCGCTTTCATGCGTCACCTGAAAGTTGACGAAGCCGAAAAACGCCTGCCCGTCGCCCCGCTTGCGCCAGTGGCTGTTCGCGCCCTCCTCATCCCAGATCGTGAACGGGCCGCTTCCGGCGAGTGGGCCGCTGAACTGATAATCCAGTTTGTCGTCGGTATAGGTGTAGTACCCCGCTGCGCGCAGCAGTTCCGGATAGGCTTTTGCATCAGCCGGGGGCACCGACCTGTAGGTGCCGAGGGGCCCCCGGGTAGTGCGCATGTGCTGTGTGCCGGTGGCCATCTGGTGCCTGCCGAGGATGTGCGCGGCACGGCTTGGCGCGCACACGCCGGCGGTTGTATAGGTGTTGGAATACATCACCCCTCGCTCGGCGAGTTGATCGAGGTTGGGTGTAGACGCGACAGGATCACCGAACACGCCAAGCCGCGGGCTCATGTCTTCGGCCATCAGCAACAGGATATTTGGCGGTTGCCGCGGCGGGTTTGCCGCGCTCGCTGCCTGCGACCCGGCAGACGCTACAGCGCCGCAACACAGTGCGCCCAGCAGCAGAAGAGCGGTTGCGCAGCAGCGACGCCAGTAGCTTCCCGGCCGGAGGCGTCTGCACCCGCTTGCGCTGCCTGCCGTCAAATCTGCCCCGCCGCCATCTGCCGCACCGCATAGTCACAGGCGCGCGCAGTGAAGGCCATATAGGTCAGCGAGGGATTCACGCAGGAGGCGGAGGTCATGAAGGAGCCGTCCGTCACAAAAAGATTGGGCACCTCGTGCGCCTGATTCCAGCGATTGAGCACCGACTGTCGCGGATCATCGCCCATACGCGCCGTGCCCATCTCGTGAATACCCTCCCCCGGCAGCGACATTTCCACCGGAGCAGGCATTGCATATACCGCCCCCGCCGCCTTGAGAATGCGATCGGCCTGCCTGGCGGCGTCCTCACGCAGTTTCACTTCGTTGTCGCTCCATTTGAAATCGAAGGCGACCTGGGGCATGCCGAAACGATCCAGCTTCTTGCTCATATACATGCGATTGGATTCTCGCGGCAGACACTCGCTGAACCCGGCGAGGGCAAATACCCAGGGGCCGGGCTTGCGCAGCGAATCCTTCAGTTGCGCACCGAAACCGCGCGCGTTGTAGCCCGTTTGCCAGTCGACCCGCAGCAGCGCTGTCTGGTAGCCGTAGCCGCGCACGAAATCGGCGTCTGCATCCTGCCCGTCAAGATTGCGAAACCGCGGAATATACAGGCCGGTGGGACGATTGCCGTGGTAGTAACTGTCCATGTTGTCGAGAAACAGGCCGAGGCCGCTCATGCCGAGGGTGTGATCCATCATGTAATGGCCCAGCACGCCGCTGCCGTTTGCCAGCCCGTTTGGAAACTCCTCGCTCGCGGAGTTCAACAGAATCTGCGTACTGGCAATAGTGGACGCGCAAAGGAAGACAATTCTACTGCTATAGGCCGCCTTCTCACCGGTCTGCGTGTCGATCACGTGCACGCGTGCGATGCGACCACTGACAGGGTCGTATTCCAGACGTTCAACCAGGGTGTTGGCTTTCAGCGTCATGTTGCCAGTGGCGCGCGCGGCGGGCAGCGTAGAGGCCTGTGAGCTGAAGTAGCTTCCCGTAGAGCAACCGCGGGGACACGGGCCGCAATAGTGACAGGCACTACGACCCGGCAAATCCTCGGTGAGAATGGCGGTACGGGCATTAGTCAGCGTAATGTCGGGCGCTTTCTTCTTCAGTCGTTCGCCGATGGTCTTTTCCAGTGCGAACCAGGGCATCGGTTTCTGGAATTCGCCATCGGGTAACTGTGGCAACCCTTCCGCTTTGCCGTTTACACCGATGAACTTCTCGACATGGCTGTACCAGGGGGCGATGTCACTGTAGTCAACCGGCCAGGGGATGCCGTGCCCGTCCTGCGCGTTGGCCTTGAAATCCTGTTCGCTCCAGCGATAGGTTTGGCGACCCCAGAGTACTGAGCGGCCGCCCACAATATCCGAACGAATCCACATGAAGGGGTTCTTCTCGTCCACCACATACGGGTTTTCCTTCTCGTTCATCCAGAACGGCCGGTTCGCCTCGCTAAAAGAGTGAAATACCCGTTTGGTCATCGGGTACTCTTCCTCATACAGCTTGCGCGGCACTTTGCCCTGATACGGCAGTTTCCAGGCGGGCGCGTGCTCGCCAAAGTATCCGGAGCCGTGCTGCAGCTCCTTGCCCCGTTCCAGCACCAGCACTTTCAGGCCCTTTTCGGTGAGTTCCTTGGCCGCCCAGCCGCCGGACATGCCGGAGCCCACCACGATGGCATCGAAATCGTAAACCTGCGCGTCGATCGTATTGTTGCTCATACCATGGTTCCCACTGCCCAGCTACTCTCATCGGGATCCAGAGGCACATCGCCATCAAAATACATGGGCATGGGATCGTAGCGCAGGACCTGCTTGCTGCCGGCTTCCGAGGTGAAGAAACCCCAGATTGTCAGTTCCTTCAGTTGACAGATAAAGGGCGCATCGCTGATGAAGTCCCGCTGCACGTTGCCGAAGTCGTACCAGGAGGAAGCAGATGCAGCCTCCTCGAGGTCCTGCATGATCTCAAGTTGCTGCGCCGGGCTGAGTTGATCGAAAGATTTACCGTAGTCCCGGGGAATGCGCGTTTCAATATCCGCCAGCCCCGCATCGAAAATTGCGCGCTCTTCGTCATTCAGCCAGTCGGACACCATCAGTTCGACATAATTCGGAACACCCGCGTCGATGGCCCCCGGAGTGTCCGTGCGCGGAATAATGACTTCGGTCATGGCGGCAACTATGGCGCGTTGTGCCGCGCTGAAATACGTGGCCTTGCCAGTGTTGTAGTTCGCGGCCGACGCCAGGTATACCTGCTGCTCCTCCGAAAGGGCGAAGCCGAGTTGGGCGGCGCTGACACCACTTACCAGAATGGCGGCACACTGCAGAAATTCCCGTCTATCCATGTTGCTTCCTCACTTTCCCCGCAGTTTTTCGAACAGAAGTGGCAGCAACAGAATCGCCACGGCCACCGCGACCAGACTGTGAACGCGGTACTCCCAGGTGGAGAAGTAATAGCCTGCAGCCTTGAAGATACTGTAACCCCAGTACACCGGGTCGATCTTTGTCAGGTGGTACAACTCATAGAACATCACTGCGCTGACAGGCAACAGAAAATACAGGTAGACGACGACCGCAATCGCCAGCAACCAGCGCCGCAGCGGAATTGTCACGCGAGGCCTCTCACCGGCACCAGCGCGCCGTGCACGGCGCTCGCCCCGCGCGAGGCAAGAAAACAGATCACGTTGGCGAGCTCATCCGGCGATACCCACTCGCTGAAATCCGCATCCGGCATACCCTCCCGATTCGCCGGTGTATCGATCACGGTCGGCAACACGGCGTTCACGTTGACACCGCGATGTCGCAGCTCATTGGCGAGACTTTCGGTGAGCCGCATCACAACGCTCTTGGATGCACAGTAGGCGGACATTTGCGCCAGGCCCTCGCGCGCGCCATAGGCCCCCACGTTGACAATGCTGCCGCCGCCATTCTCAAGCAGTAGCGGCACGGCGGCTTTCACCATATTGCGCGTGGTGGTTACGTTCAGTGCAAACATGCGCTGCCAGTCATCGTCACTGCTGTCCCAGGTCGGCGCACCCATCGCAAAGCCGCCGGCAAGGTTGAATACGCCGTCGAAGGGGGCAAGGCGAGTGAGCAATTCGCCAGTCGCCGCAGGATCGGTGAGATCGATCGCGTGGGTGGTTTCATCGCTCTCGGCAAAGGCGATGTCCAGGCGCTGAACGCGCGCGCCGTAGCCCTCGGCCACAGCGCATACACGTTTGCCCAGTGCGCCATTGGCGCCGGTAACCAGGATTGTTCTGTTTTGCAGCATAAACACACTCTCTCATTGATATTCAGCCGGCGCCCGTCGCAGCCTTTCGCCCCGGTAGTCGAACCACCAGATCAGGCCAAAAACCGGCAACAGCAGCAGTGGCACGATGGCCACGGATTGAAATGATTCCACCGAGGCATAGCGAATAACCTGTTCCATTGCCTGCGGCGACAGGGTCTCCAGTGCCGCGGCGCCCCCCGCCGCTTCCAGCTTGGCGGAGTCGAATATGGCGCCCATTTCCGGCAACACAAACTGGATCGACATGCCACCGGCAAACCCCATCAATCCCAGGGCCATGGCGCCACCTTTGGGGAAGCGCTCGGAAACGATACCCAGCATGGTGGGCCACATATAGCAGACGCCTATACCCCAGACCGTTGCCGCGGCGAAAGCTGTGAGTGGCGTACTGGCAAGGCTGAGCAGATACAGCCCGAGACCTGCCGAGAGGCAACTTGCGAACATCAAACCGATGGAGGAGATGCGCGCGACGATGGGCCCGGCAAAATGGCGCATCACAAACATCAGGCCACTCACGTACACCAGCAGTACGATACCCTGCATGCCGACAATATTCGACAATGAGATATTCACCCACTGGCCGGGCGCGAGTTCCGCGGCAGCGGTGAGGAACATGCAGACCCAGAAAACCCAGAACATCGGCCGCCGGAAAAGTTCCGCCACCATGCCGCTATAACTCACGCCACTGGCGACGCGCTCTGTCACCGGGAATACCGAGGTGGCGACCATCCAGGCCAGCACCAGGGAGGGCAGCATCAGTATCAGCATGTTGAGCTGCCATGCGAGCCCGGTACTGCTGATGGCCAGCCCCAGAAGACCACCTACCACGATGCCGCCCGGCCACCAGGCGTGCAGAATATTGAGGCGATGGGTTTTTTCTTCCGGATACAGCGCGGCCACCATGGGGTTGGACGCGGCCTCCACCGCGCCCCAGCCCAGCCCCGTGAGCAACAGACTCACCAATACCAGCGTCTCCACCATGCCGCCCACCGGCAACATCGTCGCCGCGATAAGTCCCGCGGCGCCGGCGACATAGCCCAGCGCCGACAGCAACAACATGCGCTTCATGCCCATGATGTCCACCAGTGCGCTGCCGAACAGCAATGTGAGGGCAAAGCCCGTGAAGGTTATGCCCAGTGCCTCGCCAACCATCGCCGCCGAGTTCGCCAGGTCAATCTTGTCGTAGATGTCAGCCTGCAGGTTGGGCGCGATATTGGCGCGCACCGCGAAGCCCAGGCCGATCATGAAAATCGACAGATTACCCACGTAATACAGGCGTCTGCGATCAATGCTCGCGTTATTCATACTCTGGCGTCCCTGTTATCGTTATATGCAGGCTCTACTCAAGCCCCAGTATACGACGGTTCCGCTTCTCATCGGCAATGCCCCCCGCGAAATCGTCAAAGGCCCTGTCCGTGGTGCGAATGATGTGCTGGTTGATAAAATCCACGCCTTCGCGCGCGCCGTCCTCGGGATGCTTCAGGCAGCACTCCCACTCGAGTACGGCCCAGCCCGCATAGCCGTAACGAGCAAGCTGGCTGAATATGCCGGCAAAATCAATCTGGCCATCACCCAGCGAGCGAAAGCGTCCGGGGCGGTCCACCCAGTCCTGGTAGCCGCCGTAGATGCCGGCGCGACCGTCGGGGTTGAATTCGGCATCCTTGACATGAAACATCCTGATGCGCTCGTGATAGAAGTCGATGAACTGCAGGTAATCGAGTTGTTGCAGTACGAGATGACTCGGGTCATACAGAATGTTGCACCGCGGGTGATTATCGGTTGCCGCGAGAAAGCGCTCGAAGCTCACGCCGTCGTGCAGGTCTTCGCCGGGATGAATCTCATAGCAGAGGTCGACCCCGGCTGCGTCGAACGCATCCAGAATCGGCAGCCAGCGTGCGGCCAGCTCCCTGAACCCCGTCTCGACAAGACCTGCTGGACGCGGCGGCCAGGAGTACATCAGGTGCCACAGCAACGCACCGGAAAACGTGGCATGCGCATTCAAGCCCAGGTTGCGACTCGCCTGTGCCGCGAGCAGCAGTTGCTCCACGGCCCAGGCCTGGCGCTTTTGCGGGTTGCGATGTACTTCGGCGGGTGCAAAGGCATCGAACAGTTCATCGTAGGCAGGCGCTACCGCCACCAGCTGCCCCTGTAGGTGGGTGGACAGTTCAGTGATCTGCACGCCGTTACCCTCGCAGACGCCTTTCAGCTCATCACAGTAATCCTGGCTCTCGGCGGCGAGCTTGAGATCGATAAGCCGCGACTCCCAGGTGGGCACCTGCACGCCCTTGTAGCCCAGTTGGCCCGCCCAGCGTGTTATATTGTCGAGGCTGTCGAAAGGCGCCTCCGCCCCGCTGAACTGGGCGAGGAATATCGCCGGACCCTGCATCGTAGCCATGCTACCTCCTCTCTACTTCATGAATCGGCGTCTGTAGCGTGCTCAAAGGCGTGCCATTTGGTATCGCTGGCGCTGGCGGCAACCGCGAGTTCAATAAAGGCCATGCCGCGAATGGCGGCCTCGATACCGGGACAATTCTCACGCGCGGCATCACCGGGCTCGGCACCGGCGTGTACGCGAACCTGCCGCGCGAAATCCCTGTATAGATTGGCGAAGGCCTCCAGGTAGCCCTCGGGGTGCCCCATGGGTGTGCGGGTGCGCTGGCTGGCGGCGTCGCCCAGGTAGCCGGCGCCCGTGCGCAGCATCTGGGTCGGCCGGTCGTTCCATTTGAGCCACAGGGTGTTCGGTTCCTGCTGCCGCCACTCAAGACCGCCGCGTTCACCGTACACGCGAATCGCCAGCGCGTTTTCCTCGCCGACGCACACCTGGCTGGCCCACAGCAGACCGCGCGCGCCGTTGGCGAAACGCAACAGCATGCCGCCGTCGTCATCCAGTTCGCGGCCGTCCACAAACGTTGTCAGGTCGGCGCAGAGTTCGCTGATGTGCAGCCCGCTGACATATTCCGCCAGGTGCGCCGCGTGCACACCGATATCTCCCATACAGCCGCTTGGGCCCGCACGGGACGGATCAAGCCGCCAGGCGGCCTGCTTGTTGTCGGTGTCTTCCTCACGCTCAGCAAGCCAGCCCTGTGGATACTCCACCACCACCTTGCGAATCGCGCCCAGTTCGCCTGCCGCGATGCGCGCGCGTGCCTCCTTGACCAGCGGATATCCGGCGTAGGTATGGGTGAGGCCGTAGCACAGTCCTGTCTCGCGCAACAGCTTGCGCAGTGCCACGGCCTGGGCGAGATCGTAGGTCGCGGGCTTGTCGCACAACACGTGAAACCCCGCTCTCAGCGCGGCTTCGGCCACGGGATAGTGCAGGTGGTTGGGCGTGACAATACTGACAAACTGCATGCGCTCCGCCTCCGGCAGGGCCGCCTCCGCAGACAGCATGCCGGGATAATCCGCATACACCCGTTCAGCGGGCAATTGCAGCGCCGCCCCCGAGCGCGCAGAACGCTCCGGGTCGGAGGCGAACGCACCGCACACCAGTTCAATGTCACCATCGAGCGCCGCGGCGATGCGGTGCACGGCGCCGATAAACGCGCCCTCGCCGCCGCCGATCATACCCATTCTGACCTTTGCCATGATCGCGTCAGTCTCCTGTCTATTCACAGATACGAGTTGGCGAACCGATGATCCAGCGCAGACGGCACGAAATCTTGCATGGATTACTCTATAATTTGGATATTTTCAGCGCCCGCGCCCGCATATGACAAAACTGACGATCGATCGCCTGGAGGACGCGGAAGAGCGATTCGCCATGCTCGACCTGCTCCCCGACACTCACGCCTGGCTCAAGGACACCCAGGGACGCTTTGTCTACGGCAACCGGCTGTTCTTCGAACGCTTCGGTTTCACGTCGATCAACAGCCTGCTGCGCAAGAGCGACTACGACCTCGCGCCCGACCACCTGGCGGAGAATTACGTCGCCGACGACGCCCTGGTGTTGCAGGGCAAGGTGGTTACAGACAGGCTGGAGCTCATTCTCGGCCGGCACGGCAGGGGCGACTGGTTCCTCACATCAAAGTGGCCGGTGTACGATCGCCGGGAGGCGATCATCGCCAGTTTCGGCATCAGCCGACACCTGAATCGCACCGAAGGCACTGCGCAACCCCTGCGCGAGCTGCGCGCGCCGGTGGATTACATCTGCGAGCACTTCGCCGCGAGTATTTCAGTCGCCTCCCTGGCCAGCGCCTGCAATATCTCGGTGAGCGCGCTTGAGCGGCGTTTTCGCAAGCACCTCGACAAGACGCCTCACCAGTACATCAACGAGGTACGCCTCGCCAATGCGCGCCAGCTACTGCTGGAAACCGACAAGCCGGTCGGCAGCATCGCGCTGGAAACCGGGTTTTCCGATCACAGTCACTTCACACGCAGCTTCACCCGGCACTTCGGTGAAACGCCCCGCGCGACGCGAGCGAAGGCCCGGCAGCGCAGCTCTAGTTGCCGTAGGCCGCCCTGAATGCGCCGATGAAGTCCTGCAGCCTGTCGACAGGCAGGTCGTTGATACCCGCTGCGCCTGCCCTGCCTCCCCCGGTGGGGAACTGCATGCAGAGATCCGCCGCGCCCTGTTTATTGCTCATGGGCGCGCGCACGCTGACCAGATAGTTACCATTGTCCCTGACGGTCAGCACCGCGTGGGCACGACCCGGATTATCGGTAGCGAGATCGTTGCTGTATACGCCACTCACGCGCCGGGCCCAGGCTTC